>CABFVV010000073.1_pt1 | contig 46378 bp, 45 predicted proteins | sample 8864751 | NCBI WGS metagenome assembly CABFVV01 (sample SAMEA5735770, study PRJEB23740) | soil metagenome | biome: forest; feature: forest soil; material: soil | place: USA | collected 2013-10-13 | depth 0.1 m | reverse complement strand
ACCCTGTGCCACCGCGCCCGATGCGCCGGTCGCGCCACCCGCGGTGCCGTTAGCGCTCGCCTTCAATCGTGCGAGCCACGCCGACGAATCACCGCCATTGGTATGCCACATGCCGAGCGCGATCACCGCGACGACCACCGCTGCAATGCCCCACAGCCACGAGCGGCTCTTTTGCCCGCTGCCGCCGAGCGACAGCGATACGCGACCGCGCGGCAAATCCTTGCCTGACGAGGCCGGCATCGACAGATCCGGCGCGGGCACACCCTTCTCGCGGCGCAAAGCCTGCGTGAACGGCGTGGGATCGGCGCCGAGCATCTTCGCGTAGCTGCGCACCACGCCGAGCGCAAAAGTCGTGTCCGGCAAATGGCTGATGTCGCCCGATTCGAGCGCACGCAGCTTGGTGACGGAGACCTTCAGGCGCGCTGACACGTCTTCGATCGTCCAGCCCTTCAGTTCACGCAATTGGGTCAAGCGCGCGCCAACTGCCGCCAGGGAATCAAAACTCGCCGGGCCCGGCTGCTCAACAGGCTGCACCACCGCCCGGGCGACTGGTGCCGGATGGCCTTCGTTTGTATCTGTGTCCTGCGGCTGCGGCTGCGGGTGCTGCGGCTCACTCATCCCAAATCCTTTCGCGTCGATTCTTTTTCACTCGTGCAACCCGGACGGGCCAAAGCCTCGCGCCCGAATCGCAGACCGTTTATAACAAAATGCGCGGCCTTGTGTGCCGCTTCCGATCGCTTCTGCAAACTTTCTTTTCAATCGCGGATGGCGTGGAGCATTTTCGCGCGCCCGGATCGCTTTCCTCCGAACGCTCGCGCCCCACTATCTCGCGCGATTACACGGCGCGCACCTCGATAATCTTCGCCGCCTTCCCGGTGCGCTCAGCGAGGCGCGTGCGGTCTTTCACCGCACCGGCCAACTGACCGCAGGCAGCGTCGATATCATCGCCGCGTGTCTTACGCACTGTGGTGACGACGCCCGCGTCCATCAACACTTGTGCAAACCGTTTGATCTGTTCCGGCTTCGAGCGGATGAGGCCCGATTCAGGGAACGGATTGAACGGAATCAGGTTGAACTTGCACGGTACGTCGCGTGTAACCGCCAGCAATTCGCGGGCTTGCGCTTCGCTGTCGTTCACGCCGTCGAGCATGCAATATTCGAACGTAATGAAATCGCGCGGCGCGACTTTCAGATAGCGCTGGCAAGCGGCCATCAATTCGCGCAGCGGATACTTCTTGTTCAGCGGTACCAGCATGTCGCGCAGCGGGTCGCTCGGTGCGTGCAGCGATACCGCGAGCGCCACCGGCAGATCGGCGCCAAGCCGGTCCATCATCGGCACGACGCCCGAGGTGGACAGCGTGACGCGGCGGCGCGACAGGCCGTACGCGTTATCGTCCAGCATCAGGCGCATGGCGGGCACCACCGCGTCGTAATTGAGCAGCGGCTCGCCCATACCCATCATCACCACGTTCGTGACGACGCGCTCGCCTTTGCCGTCACCGCCCGTGGCGCGCCCACCGTCCGTGCCGCGCGTCGCGCGCAGCGCGAACTCGGCCATACGCAACTGGCCGATGATTTCGCCGGTGGTGAGATTGCGGGAGAAACCCTGTTTGCCGGTCGAACAGAAACGGCAGTTGACCGCACACCCGGCCTGCGACGACACGCACAGCGTGCCACGCGTTTCTTCGGGAATGTATACGGTTTCAACCGCGTTGCTGTTGCCGACGTCGATCAGCCACTTGCGCGTGCCGTCGGTCGAAATATTGTCGCTGACGATGCCGGGCATCGTGATCGTTGCGCGCCCTTTGAGCTTTTCGCGCAAGGACTTCGCCAGATCGGTCATGCCGTCGAAATCGGCAGCGTTGTACTGGTGGATCCAGCGCTGCAATTGCTTGGCGCGAAACGGCTTCTCGCCCAGGCTGTCGCAGTAGGCGACAAGCCCTTGGGCGTCAAGGTCGAGAAGGTTGACGGTGGGACTGCTCGTCATATCGAATCCTGCCATTTCAGTGCGAGACTACGTTCATGCAACAAGCTGCATGAACGCAATGCCGTTCGCGCCCATTCCTGCTGCTTTACCTTACTACTTTGCCGGGCTGTTCGTGCGGATTCGTGCGACAAATCCAACGGCAGCGCACGAATCGCGCGGATCGCGCCTTACAGGTCAAGCGCGCTCAGACGCGCTCAAACCTGCCCATACCCGCTTAACGCGAGTAGACGTTCACTTGCGGGAAGAAGAACGCGATTTCAATTGCAGCCGTTTCAGCGGCGTCCGAACCATGCACCGCGTTAGCGTCGATACTGTCAGCGAAGTCAGCGCGGATCGTGCCCTTTTCTGCCTTCTTCGGGTCCGTTGCGCCCATCAGGTCGCGGTGCTTCAGGATCGCGTTTTCGCCTTCCAGCGCTTGCACGACCACCGGGCCCGAGATCATGAAATCGACCAGGTCCTTGAAGAACGGGCGTGCAGCGTGCACAGCGTAGAACTTCTCTGCGTCAGCGCGCGACAGGTGGACCATGCGCGAAGCCACGATCTTCAGGCCAGCGTTTTCGAAACGGCTGTAGATCTGACCGATCACGTTCTTGGCCACTGCGTCCGGCTTGATAATCGACAGGGTGCGTTCGATCGCCATAAAAACTCCAAAAAATTAAGAGGTTACAGATTCAAATGAATCCGCTATTGTAGCATGTTCCCGTGTATGATTGCGATTGAACCCTTACAACATTGAAAGACTCCAAGCAGGAGTTTCTGAATACTGGTAGCGTAGGTCGTGTGGACATTTTCCGGGTATTGAAACTCCCTGCCACCGCGCCAATCTTAGGGATGAACACCCTGCGACTGGCGGCAAGCATTCCGGCCGGCGCTGCACTACCTGACGCACCACCTGCTGCGCAACCCGCGGCACAACCATTACGCAACACGCTTCTGAGGTAAGGAGAGACCATGAACGATCATCCGTATAGCTTTGGCCGCAATGGCGCAGTCAGCACGGTCGAAACGCGCAACCGCGTACTACGGAACACCTACTGGCTGCTCGCGCTGTCCATGATTCCGACCGTGCTCGGCGCATGGGTGGGCGTGGCAACCGGCTTCTCGCTGTTCGCCGCCACCAGCCCCGGCATGAGCATGCTGGCGTTCTTCGCGATCGCCTTCGGCTTCATGTTCGCCATCCAGAAAACCAAAGACAGCGCCATCGGCGTGTTCGTGCTGCTCGGCTTCACGTTCTTCATGGGCCTGATGCTGTCGCGCATCCTGAGCTTCGTGCTCGGTTTTTCGAACGGCCCGTCGCTGATCATGCTCGCCTTTGGTGGCACTGGTGTGATCTTCGCCTCCATGGCAACGATCGCCACGGTCAGCAAGCGTGACTTCTCGGGTCTCGGCAAGTGGCTGTTCATGGGCGTCATCGTGCTGCTGCTGGCTTCGGTCGCCAACGTGTTCCTGCACCTGCCGGCATTGATGCTGACGGTGTCGGTGCTGGCCATCGTGATCTTCTCGGCCTACATGCTGTTCGACGTCCAGCGCGTCGTGAATGGCGGTGAAACGAACTACATCACCGCTACCCTCGCGATCTATCTGGATCTGTACAACGTGTTCGTCAACCTGCTCGCGCTGCTCGGCATCTTTGGCGGCAACCGCAACTAAGTCTGACCCAAGGCGCGGCGCCTGAAACGCCGGCCTTGAAGAAAAAGCCCATGGCGAGCGATCGTCATGGGCTTTTTTCATTGCACTGCCGGCATGTCAGCGGTGAATCGCCGGACATGGCGATGTCAGATGCCAGGCAATCAGAGACGGATCACAAGCTCAGCCAGGCGAAGCCTTCATCCTGAGAAGCGACCACCACTTCGGTCGGCGCGGCGCCCAGCACACCCGCCATGGCGGCCTGCGCCAGTTCCGGCGTGTTGTTCTGCTGGCTCAGATGCGCGGCCACCAGATGGCGCAAGCGCGAACGGTCGAGCGAGGCCAGGATTTCAGCCGCGGCTTCGTTGTTCAGATGCCCATGATTACCGCCGATACGCGCCTTCAGCGATTGGGGATACCGGCTACCCGCCAGCATTCGGACATCGTGATTGCATTCGAGCACCAGCGCGTCGCAGCCGCTCAGCACCGCGCTGATGTGCGGCGTGGAAGTGCCGACGTCCGTCAGCACGCCAAGCCGGCTCGCGCCGTTGGAGAGCACGTACTGCAGCGGCTCGCGGGCGTCGTGAGGAACGGTGTAAGGGAGGACGCTGAGGTCGCCGATCGCCACCGCTTCGTCGCCCCACAGCACCTGGAGGTCGACGTCGGCTTCGTCGGCACCCACCGCGCGGGCGGTGCCCCAGCTCATGTACAACGGAATCGACCACTTGCGCGCCAGCGTCAGCGCGCTACCAATGTGGTCGCTGTGTTCATGGGTAATCAGAATGGCGTCGAGACCCTCGACGCTCGCGCCGAGCCGCGTCAGACGTCGCTCGACTTCCTTGGCCGAAAAGCCGCAATCAAGCAGAACGCGCGTGGTGGTCGCGCCGCTTTGCGCTTCCACCAGCAAGGCATTGCCTTCACTGCCGCTGCCGAGACTGGCGAAGCGCACAGCCCGCTTAGTTCAGTTGCGCGTGCAGCAACGTCACGATGCGCTGCGCGTCGGACGAGTTATCCACCTGCCCGTTCGCGTCCAGCACCGCCACCTGCGTCACGGTGTCGCCCTTCGAGCGCACATTGACGAGGAATTCCTGACCCGGCTTCTTCGACGAATTGCCGCTGTAGAACAGCTTGCCGAAGAGCCCTTCCTTCTTCAGCTCCTGCATCGAGTCCGCGTAACGCACGTAGTAGATGCCTTTCGCGCGGTCGCGGTTGTCGACCGTGAAGTTGGTACGGTCAAGCGCGAGACCCACGCGCAGCCATGCCCGGTCGAACGATTCCTGCAGGTCGAGCGTCGATGCGCCCGCGCTCTGGTCGATCGTGGCCGGCGCGGTAGCCGAACGCGCATCGGTCAGGAGCTGCTTCGATTGTGCTTCGGTCAGGCCGAACTTCTGCATCAGCTTGGTCAGGAACAGCGCTTCCAGCGCCGGATCGCGCGGACGCTCTTCCCAGCGCGACGACGTCTTGTCCTGGCCCGTCAGCATTTCTTCCATCGCGCTATGCGTGATCGAGATGTCCGTCGTCTCAGCCGGCCCGCGCGACACGAGCGTGCGGAAGCTGTCACGAGTACCCGACGAGTAAGCGAAGTCGATCACCTTGCCGACCGTGCGACGGAACCAGTCGTCCGGGATATTGGCGCGGTTTTCAGCCCAGTCGGTGGTCATGATGCCCGTGGCCGGCGCATCGGTTTTCAGCGCGAAGCCGTTTTCCTGCCAGAACTCCTGCAACTGAGGCCACAGTTGTTCCGGCGTGCGGCCGTCGACTACCAGCCAGCGACGATCGCCGTCACGCTCGATGTGCATGCCCAGCGGGTCTTGCGCATTCGGCTGGCCTTCGGTGGAATTGCCTGCGGCGGTGACCGCGCGTTGCTGCGCGCCGCCCAGCGCCAGGTTGGCCGGCGGCGCCACGTAGCGCTGATCGGTCGGCGTGGTGCTCAGATCGCCCGGAACGGCGAGCGGCGGTGCGCTGCCCGCGCCCTTGTAGTTGACGCGGTCGGAGGCGAACCAGTCGTTCAGCGTGTCACAGCCGGCGAGCGTTACCAGGGCAAGCGCCAGCGCCGCCATGCGGGTTGCGTGGAGGGAAAGTGCGGAACGTTTCATGAGGTCCTTCGTGATGCTGGAACGCGGTGCCTGGTTCTGTGTGCCGGGAACGTGGGCTGGATCGACGTCGGTTAAGGGAATGCCGGTGGCAGGCTTTCTTGAGCGCTGGGGGTGCGGGTTTGAGCCCGTTTAGCCCAGCAGACCCGCTTCGCGCAGCGCGCCGCGCACCACTTCGTGGTATTGCGCGTCGAGCGGCGTGAGCGGCAGGCGGATTCCGCCCTGCACACGACCCAGTTGCTGCAACGCCCATTTCGCCGGAATCGGATTCGACTCGATGAACAGGTTCTTATGCAGCGACAGGAGTTTCAGATGGATCTCGCGGGCGGTCTTCGCGTCAGCGGCAAGCGCAGCTTTGCACAGATCGCTCATGGCGCGCGGCGCGACGTTCGCGGTGACCGAAATATTACCGTGGCCGCCAAGCAGCATCAGCGCGATCGCCGTGGGATCGTCACCGCTGTAGATGCCGAAATGGGCGGGCGCCGACTTGATCAGGTGCGCGGCGCGATCGATATTGCCGGTCGCTTCCTTCACACCGATGATGCCCGGCACCTGCGCGCAACGCAGAATCGTTTCGTTGCTCATGTCCGCGACCGTACGGCCCGGCACGTTGTACAGGATCACCGGCAGATCGACAGTTTCGGCGATCTTCGCGAAGTGGCGATAGATGCCTTCCTGGGTCGGCTTGTTGTAGTACGGCACGACCTGCAGCGTGGCGTCCGCGCCGACGTCTTTCGCCTGCTGCGTGAGCTCGATGGCTTCGGTGGTGGAATTGCCGCCCGAGCCCGCGATCACCGGAATCCGGCCCGCTGTGTGCTCGACTGCGGTTTTGACCATCAGCACGTGTTCTTCGACCGACAGCGTGGCCGACTCGCCGCTCGTGCCGACTACGACCAGTGCGTTCGTGCCCTCTGCGATATGCCAGTCGATCAGTTTGCGAAACGCCGGCAGATCGAGGCCGCCGTCTTCGAGCATCGGAGTAATGATGGCAGGGATGCTGCCGCGAATCTGAACGCCGCCAGTGCTGCTTTGATTGCCGTTAGTCATGAAACGCCATGAATTTGATCAGGTAAACCGCGATTGTAGCGGATTAGCCAGCCAGCTCGTAACAACGCGGGGGTGCCGCATCTGCACGCTCGGCCGAGCGATCCGCCTCCATAATTGCGCATATCCGCTGGACGTAAGCCGGGCGCGGCTGCGCGAGAAATCCGTCTTGAAATGCGACCACACGGAGGTGGCCGCGCACCACCTCGAGCAGCTCGCCGGGTGCAAGCAAAAACGCCGGGTTAGACGGTTTGCCGACCCTTTCGTTGCCTTGCGCGAAGGTCTCGTAAACCAGTACGCCGCCGGACGCGAGCGAGCGCAATAGCTGCGGAAACAGCGGCCGGTGCAAGTAGTTCGTGACCACGATCGCGGCGAATTTCGCCTCGGCAGGCAAGGGCCATGCGGCACCTTCGATATCGGCCGCGAGCGTGGTAATGCGCGGCTCGTCGCGCATCAGGTCCAGCGCAGCCGCATCGCGGTCGAGCGCGGTCACCGGATGGCCCAGCGATGCAAAGAACCGCGCATGCCGCCCTGCCCCCGACGCCACGTCGAGCACCGCGCCGCCCGGCGCGACCAGATGCGCCCAATGGCGCACCCAGCGCGACGGTTCGCCGTTTCCGTGCGAGGGACCGTCCGACGTGGCAACCGAAGTGCTCATTGCTTCAGTGCCGCGCTCAGTTGTACGACAGGCCCATCGCCTCGCGCACGTCGCGCATCGTTTCCGTGGCGAACTTGCGGGCCTTGTCGCAGCCGTCGGCGACGATCGCGCGCAACAACGACGGATCGTCCATGTACTTCTGCGCGCGCTCGAGCATCGGCTGCTGCTCGCGCAGAATGCCTTCGATCACCGGCTGCTTGCACTCGAGGCAACCGATTCCTGCTGTTCGGCAGCCCTTCTGCACCCACTCGTGGGTGGCTTCGTCCGTGTAGACCTGATGCAGTTGCCACACCGGGCACTTGTCCGGATCACCCGGATCGGTGCGGCGCACGCGTGCCGGATCGGTCGGCATGGTGCGGACCTTCTTCGTGATCGTTTCCGCGTCTTCGCGCAGGCCGATCGTGTTGCCGTACGACTTCGACATTTTTTGGCCGTCCAGACCCGGCATGCGCGACGCTTCGGTCAGCATGGCCTGCGGTTCGACCAGAATGATCTTGCGCGATCCTTCGAGGTAGCCGAACAGACGCTCGCGGTCGCTCATCGACAGGCTCTGCGATTCCTGCAACATCGCCCGCGCCTGCTCGAGTGCTTCGTCGTCGCCTTCCTGCTGATAGGCGTTGCGCAGCTCGTGATAAAGCTTGGCCCGCTTGCCGCCCAGCTTCTTGGCCGCTTCATTCGCCTTCTCTTCGAAGCCCGGTTCGCGGCCGTACAGATAGTTGAAGCGGCGCGCGATTTCACGCGTCATTTCGACGTGCGGCACCTGGTCTTCGCCGACCGGCACGAGCGAGCCGCGGTACAGCAGAATGTCCGCCGCCATCAGCACCGGATAGCCGAGGAAGCCGTAGGTGGACAGGTCCTTGTCCTTCAGCTTTTCCTGCTGCTCCTTGTAGGTCGGCACGCGTTCGAGCCAGCCGAGCGGCGTGCTCATGCCGAGCAGCAGCGCCAGTTCCGCATGTTCGGGCACCTTGCTCTGGATGAAGAGCGTAGCCTGCGCCGGATCGATGCCCGACGCGAGCCAGTCGATCAGCACGTCCCACACGTTCTTTTCGATCACTTCGGGCGTTTCGTAGTGCGTCGTCAGCGCGTGCCAATCGACCACACAGAAGAAACACGGGTATTCGGACTGCAGCCGCACCCAGTTTTTCAGCACGCCGTGATAGTGGCCGAGGTGCAGCGACCCGGTGGGCCGCATGCCGGAGAAGATACGGTCTGGGAACATGGTTATTTAGAAAAGCGAAACAAGTGGAGTCAGAATTGCGGTAATCGCACCGTAGCCGAGCGTCACGAGCGGGCTGAGCCAATAGCGAGTGAGCGTGCCCGTCATGACGAGCGCCATCACGATGAAAAAGCCGTACGGTTCGAGACGCGACAGCGCGATCGATTGCCGCGGCGGCAACAGCGCCATCAGCACGCGGCCGCCGTCGAGCGGGGGCAGCGGAAACAGGTTTAGCACGCCGAGCACGAGATTCACGCCGACGCCGGCTGCCGCCATGCGCGTGAAGAAAGGCTCGTCAACCCCACCCACAGCAAGTGCAACGCCGATCAGGCCCCACACCAGCGCCTGCACGAAATTGCAGCCCGGTCCGGCGGCCGCGACCCACAGGCTGCCCCAACGCGGATTGCGCAGATTGCCGAAGGCGACCGGCACGGGCTTCGCGTAACCGAACATGAACGCGCCGCTGGTGGCGAAGTACAACAGCAAGGGAATCGCGATCGTGCCGAGCGGATCGATGTGCCGCATCGGATTAACGGAAACGCGGCCGAGCACATACGCGGTATTGTCGCCGAGCCAGCGCGCGACGTAGCCATGCGCAGCTTCATGCAGCGTGATTGCGAAAATCACCGGCAACGCGTAAACCGCAATGGTCTGTATCAGGGAAGAATCCATAACTCGCTATTGTAACAACGCGATTGCGTGCGTCTGTCCGCTTTCACTCATGCCGTCTCTTCGAGACCGAAGGGCGCGAGAGAACCGCGCCCTAGCCGCACCAGCACTGGTTCGGCGCCGGTCAGATCGATCACGGTGGACGGCTCGCACACACACGGGCCGCCGTCGATCACCAGGTCCACCTGTTTCTCGAGCCTTTCGCGGATTTCTTCCGGGTCGTTCAGCGGCTGGGTTTCGCCCGGCATGATCAGGGTGGAGCCGAGCAGCGGCTGGCCGAGTTCTTCGAGAATGGCCAGCGTGATCGCGTGCTCCGGCACCCGCAGGCCGATGGTCTTGCGCGACGGGTGCGACAGGCGGCGCGGCACCTCTTTGGTGGCCTGCAGCACAAAGACGTAAGGGCCTGGCGTGACCGATTTGATCAGGCGGTACTGCCGGTTGTCGACCATCGCGAAGTTCGACAGCTCCGAGAGATCGCGCACCAGCAGCGACAACAAAGCCTTCTCGTCGAGTCCCCGAATGCGCCGCAGGCGCTCCACCGCGTCCTTGTCGTCGAGGTGGCAGGCGAGCGCGTAGCTCGAATCCGTCGGCAACGCGACGACGCCGCCGTCGTTGATGATCTGCACAGCCTGTTTGACGAGACGCGGCTGCGGGTTATCCGGATGAAGCCGAAAGTATTGGGACATTTTGACTAACGGTGGCTACGGGTGATGACGGACGAAAAAGCAGACGAACATCGGACGGAAGACCAGGCGGAAGATCGGGCGAAAGCACGTCCCTCGGACGGGGACCGTCGCGCATATCGTGCCGCCGCGGCACGGCGCGCGATCACAGCCAGCGTTCCCAGACGGGCTTGAGATCGGAAGGTAGCGGCGGCAGCGTGCCGAGATCGACACGGCCTTCGCCGGGTGCATGGAAGTCGGAACCGCGCGAGGCTTCGAAGCCGAAGCGGCGCGCGACGTCCGCGTATTCGCGGTACTGATCCGGCGTGTGGCTACCCGTCACGACTTCGATCGCTTTACCGCCGAGGTCGATGAATTCGGCGAAGAAGGCGTCGAATTCGACCGGCGAGTACGCATAGCGCCCCGGGTGCGCGATGATCGCCTCGCCGCCGGCGGCCTGAATCCAGCCAACCGCGTCCGCCAGTTTCGCCCAGCGATGCGACACGTAGCCGGGCTTGCCGTCGCCGAGATAGCGGGTGAACACGTCCTGTGTCGAGCTGGCGTAGCCGTTTTCGACCATGAAGCGCGCGAAGTGCGTGCGCGAAATCATGTCCGGATTCGAGACGTATTTGAGCGCGCCTTGATAGGCGTCGGGGATACCGAGCGTGGCCAACTGCTCGCCAATCGCTTCGGCGCGCGCGGCGCGGCCGTTGCGGGTTCGCGCGAGGCCGTCGATCAGGATCGAGCTGGTCGGATCGACGCCGAGCCCGACGATGTGCACGGTGCGCGACGCCCACGTGACCGAAATCTCCACGCCGTTAAGGTAGCCCATGCCGAGCGCCTCAGCGGCGCTGCGCGCTTCGTGCTGGCCGCCCAGTTCGTCGTGGTCGGTCAACGCCCACAGTGTCACGCCGCCCGCGTGCGCGCGGCGCGCGACATCGGCCGGCGCGAACTGGCCGTCGGAAACGGTGGAGTGGCAATGGAGGTCGGCGTTCATCTTTGTCTTGAGAAGGTTCTGCACTCATTTTACTGCAACGCAGTAAATGGCCGCAGCGCTATCTCGAGATAGTGACCCGCGCGCCGAAACCCTTTTGCAAGGTTCAGGCGCAGAAGCCCTCGATCAGCGCGGCTACCTGCTCGGGCTGATCGTGATGCACCATATGTCCCGCTTCGTCGATGATCTTCTCGCGCCAGTTCGGAAAAGCCTGGAAGCGCGCCTTGAACTCGTCGAGCGGAATCTCGCCGGCAATCTGTGCGAGCGTGGGCGAGTTGGCGGCCTCGACGTGCAGCACTTTCGCGGTGACCTTGCGCCATACGGCCATCACTTCGTCGAGGCGATACAGCGTCGGCCCGCGCAGTTTGTGCGCCGGATCGGCGAGCAGCATGAAGCGCCCTTCTCCGTCCGGCTTGGACCAATGCTGAGCGAGGAACTTCGCGCGCGGCGGAGCGAGGCGCGGGTTGGTCTTGATCAGACGGCCGGCAACATCGCCCAGCGACGCGTAACGCTTCAACTGCGGCGGATCGCGCAACTCATCGAGCCAGTTGCGCAGACGCTTGGGCGCTTGCGCCGAGTGCGACGGCGCGAGCCCGAAGCCTTCCAGATCGACCACGCGCCGAACCCGTTCCGGTCGCACGCCCGCATACAGGCAGGCGATATTCGCGCCCATGCTGTGGCCGACCAGATTGACTTCGCCGGTCGGTGCATAGTGGTCGAGCAACGCGTCCAGGTCGCCGAGGTAATCCTGGATCCAGTAGTTGCCGCCGCCGCGCTCGGCGACCGGCCAGTCCGACAGGCCGAAGCCGCGCATATCGGGCGCAATCACCTGCCAGTCGCCGCCCAACGCGTCGACGACGAACTGGAACGATGCCGCCACGTCCATCCAGCCGTGCAGCATGAAGAGCATCGGCGCATCCGGATTGCCCCAGCGCCGCACGTGCAGACGGATGCCGCGCACGGCGACGAATTCAGACCTGGATGTATTCATGAACGGCGCGCCCGAAAAAAGAATGGTCGTTCGATTATAACGAGATAGCCGGACGATGCGTGGCGTCCGGCTATGGAAAAAGGCTTCAGGTACCCGAGGCCTGAGTGGCCGGCGGGGCCGGCTGCTCGACGTCGAGGCCAGCCAGGGCAACCAGCGCGGCCAGTTCGGCCTCGTCGAAACCGGCGTCGCGACGCGCTTCGAAATTGAACGGACCGCGTAATTTCGGTGCGTGATACTGGTCGGCAAGGCGCGTGTAGGTGGCGTGCGGATCGAGGGCGCCCGCGTCGCACAAATGGCGGAACCAGTGGTTGCCGATCAGCACATGACCGATTTCGTCGCGCAGGATCACGTCGAGAATCGCTGCGGACGCCTGGTCGCCCGCCTGCTGCAGGCGGGCGCGGATCGGCGGCGAGGCGTCGAGGCCGCGTGCTTCGAGGGTGCGCGGCACCAGTGCCATGCGCGCCAGCACGTCGGCACGGGTGCGCTCGCACATGTCCCAGAGGCCGTCGTGTGCGGGAAAATCGCCGTAGACATGGCCGAATTCCGCAAGCCGGGCGACCAGCAGCGAGAAGTGATGGGCCTCTTCGGCGGCGACTTTGAGCCAGTCGGTGTAGAACGCGGCGGGCATGCCGGCAAAGCGCCAGACGGCGTCGAGCGCGAGGTTGATGGCGTTGAATTCGATGTGCGCCAGCGCGTGCAGTAAGACAGCCCGCCCTTCGGGCGATTGCATGCTGCGGCGCTTCAGTTTGCGCGGATCGACCAGTTCGGGACGGGCGGGACGGCCCGGCAGGTCGGTCGGCTCGGCGAGTTCGAGGTCTGCGGAGCATGCGTAGCTGCCTTCGAACACCGCAGCGTATAACGCGCGTGCCGCGGCTGCCTTGGTTGCCGGGTCGACTTCGCGCAATGCGGCCAGCGCCGCGGTGCGCGCGCAGTTCGCACGATTCGGGCAATGCTCAGGATTCGTCGACATCGGCAGAGCGGGCGGAACAGACGGAGCAGCGGAAATCATGGCAACCAGATTGGCAAAGAGAACAGCAACAGGCAGGACGGGAGGCGCGACGGTTGCCGAAGCTGGGCGCCGGACGGCTTACGGCACCGTCGAGCGGCCCAAGCACACAACCGTTTACAATACTCGATTCGACCATCTCGCGCGCCTATGGCGCGGGGCCGGCAGGACAACCCGGTTCACCAGGGCTTTTTCGGGCGCTTCTTTGGCGTTTGGCTTTAGCGCCCTCAATTAGCTGCCCCATTTCGTAACCGGTTTCGCAGCCCCGGCCCGCCCGCACAGCGTGTAGCGACCGATCAAGAGGAGACAGCGTGACAATTTACAAGCTTGGCGAAGCAGCCCCGACCATCCATGAAAGCGTGTTCGTCGCGGATTCGGCGAACATTATCGGCAATGTGACGCTCGAGGAAAATTCGAGCGTCTGGTTCGGCGCGACGCTTCGCGGCGACAACGAGCCAATCACCCTTGGCGCCGGCAGCAACGTCCAGGAAAACGCGGTGCTGCACACCGACCCGGGCTTCCCGCTGACGATCGAGCCGAATGTGACGATCGGCCACCAGGTCATGCTGCACGGCTGCACGATCAAGGAAGGCTCTTTGATCGGAATTCAGGCCGTGGTCTTGAATGGAGCGGTAATCGGCCGCAACTGTCTGGTCGGAGCGGGCGCCATCGTCACCGAAGGCAAAGTGTTTCCCGACAATTCGCTGATTCTCGGCGCGCCCGCCAAAGTGGTGCGCGAACTGACCGAGACGGATATCGCCAATATGCAGCGCGGCGCGGCAAGTTATGCCGAGCGCCGCGAATATTTCAAGGCGCAGCTCGTGCGTATCGGCTAGTCAGCCGGGCGCGCGGCGCGCACGGCGCAGCATCAGGCTGCGTCATTCGACCGAGGAAAAGTTGTGAGCGACCAGTTGCAAAAATTCATGTTCAGCGCGGCGCCGGTGCGCGGCGAGATCGTTTCGCTGCGCAATACGTGGCAGGAAGTGCTGACGCGCCGGGACTATCCGGCGCCCGTGCGGACGATTCTGGGCGAAATGATGGCCGCGTGCGCGCTGCTTTCGGCGAACCTCAAGTTCGACGGCACGCTCGTCATGCAGATTTTCGGCGACGGACCGGCCAAGATGCTGGTGGTGCAGTGCAGCTCCGACCTGTCGATGCGCGCCACCGCCAAGCTCTCCGGCGAAGCGGGCAATACGATCGACGACACCACCTCGATGATCGAACTGGTCAACGCGAGCGGCCATGGCCGTTGCGTGATTACGCTCGACCCGCGCGACAAGCAACCCGGCCAGCAACCGTATCAAAGTATCGTGCCGCTCTCGGGGGTGGACGGCCCGCTCAAGTCGATGTCCGAAGTGCTCGAGCACTACATGCATCACTCGGAGCAGCTCGACACACGCCTGTGGCTCGCGGCGAACACCGAGCGCGCAGTCGGCATGCTGCTGCAAAAGCTGCCGGGCGACGGCGGCATCGTCCCGCATCCGGGCGATCTGGATGCGGACACGTGGGAGCGCGTCTGCACGCTCGGCGGCACGATGTCGCAAGACGAGCTGCTGAAAGAAGAACCGGCGACGATTTTCCGCCGTCTGTTCTGGCAGGAAAATGTGCAGCATTTCGAACCGGCAACAACGCGCTTCGAATGCAGCTGTTCGCGCGAAAAAGTCGGCGCGATGCTGAAGATGCTGGGCCGCGAAGAAGTGGACGGCGTGATCGAAGAACGCGGTCACGTCGAGATTCATTGCGAATTCTGTAATCAACGGTACGAATTCGATCCGGTCGATGTAACGCAACTTTTTGTCGCGAATGCGCTCTCACAAGGCGTGACGCCGGCGGCCGACCAGCGGCACTGAAGCGGCCGGGCGGCAGCGCATTGCAGCTGCGTTACAGCAGTAAAATGACGCGTCGCCTGCTGCTTTTCTGGGGCTTGGGCGGCGCGTTATCGTCGATCGTTGTGTTGGATCTCGGGCGGTGCGCGTTGCGCATGTTTTGCTTAGGCATCCGACCGATGGAGATCAAAAAATGAACATTCCTATTTCGCTAAAGCATTGCATGCGCTCGTTCGCCGTGCTGACGGTCATCGCCGGTAGCGTCGCGCTTACGGGTTGCGTGATGGACCCGCCGGGGCCCTCGCCGATTTATAGCCGCCTGCCGGCCGACCAGTCGGGCGTGGCCAACACCGCCCGGCCGCTCACCCCTGAAGAACGCGAGCGCTATGATGCGATCGACCGTCAGGTGCTGTCCGATCAGAATCAGGCCATTGCCGCCGAGAACGCGGCTCAGGCGTACTCACGTTATTACTCGCCGCCTGTCAGCGTCTACGGCAGCTATTACGGCGGGGGTTGGGGGCACGGCTGGGGTACGGGTGTCGGCGTAGGCTACTCGCCGTATTGGGGCTGGTAAGCCGAAACGGGCACGCCCCAAGGAGAGGCTCAACGATACGGCGATTGAGAGGGATGCCGTTCCTATTGCAGCGCCGATAAAAAAGCCGCCCCACGGGCGGCTTTTTTGTCTTGCTACGCGCTTTTGCGTTCGCTTTTCCGTTCGTTTCTGCGTTCAGTTTCGCGTCGGCCTGCGAGTCCAACCAGCCCGAATAAACTCAGTGTGCCGGCTTCTTCTCTGTCGCCACCTTGCCGCCATGCTTGCGATCCGGCTTCGCACGCGACTCCGGATTCGGCACCATATGCAGCGGCGCCGCCGACACCACACCACGCGTAGACGTGGTAACCGAAGGTGTGTTCGCAGCCGGCAACGGCGCGTTCGGCGCAACGAACTGCACGAACACTTCGCTGTCCTTCACCATGCCCATTTCGTAACGCGCCCGCTCTTCCACCGCGGCCGTACCGCTCTGCAAATCCTGGACCTCGCCCTGGATACGCTCGTTGCGCAGCTTCGAGTCGGTGTTCTTCTGCAGTTGCTGCGCCAGTTGCTGCTGCAACTCGTGCACGCGCAACCAGCCGCCGTGCCCCCACCAGAGCGGGTACTGGATGAGCGCCAGCAGAACGATCAGGACAGCAGTGACAAGCCGCATGAAGTAAGCACAATAAATACACGCCGCCCTGCGCTATACGCAGGGCGGCGGGGTCAATCAGAAACGAAAGGTAACCGGTTCATCGGTCGGCGCTAGCGAACAATCCATTTAGCGCAGATTGTAGAACGCCGACTTGCCCGGGTAGCTGGCGATATCACCGAGGTCTTCTTCGATGCGCAGCAACTGGTTGTACTTCGAGATGCGGTCCGAACGCGACAGCGAACCCGTCTTGATCTGACCGGCATTCAGGCCGACTGCGATGTCCGCAATCGTCGAATCTTCGGTTTCACCCGAGCGGTGCGAGATCACGGCCGTGTAGCCGGCGCGCTTCGCCATTTCGATAGCCGCGAAGGTTTCCGTCAGCGTACCGATCTGGTTGATCTTGATCAGGATAGAGTTGGCGATGCCCTTCTCGATGCCTTCCTTCAGGATGCGCGTGTTGGTGACGAACAGGTCGTCGCCCACCAGTTGCACCTTCTTGCCGAGCTTGTCGGTCAGGATCTTCCAGCCGGCCCAATCGCTTTCGTGCATGCCGTCTTCGATCGAAACGATCGGGAACTTGTCGGCCAGGTTAGCGAGGTAGTCAGCAAATTCCGTCGACGACAGTTGCAGGCCTTCGCCAGCCAACTGGTACTTGCCGTCGTGGTAGAACTCGCTCGCTGCGCAGTCGAGCGCGAGCAGCACGTCGTCACCGGCGCGGTAGCCAGCCTTTTCGATGGCTTGCAGGATGGTCGACAGGCATTCGTCGTTGCTGCCGAAATTCGGCGCGAAACCGCCTTCGTCGCCCACGGCCGTGCTCATGCCGCGGTCGCTCAGGATCTTCTTCAGCGCGTGGAATACTTCAGCGCCGCAGCGCAGTGCTTCGCGGAACGTCGGCTGGCTGACCGGTACGATCATGAATTCCTGGATGTCCAGGCTGTTGTTCGCGTGCGCGCCGCCGTTGACGATGTTCATCATCGGCACCGGCAGTTGCATCGCGCCTGAGCCACCGAAGTAGCGGTACAGCGGCAGGCCGGCTTCTTCAGCAGCGGCCTTCGCGACAGCCATCGACACAGCCAGCATCGCGTTCGCGCCGAGGCGCGACTTGTTGTCCGTGCCGTCGAGTTCCAGCAGGGTCTTGTCGAGGAAGGCCTGCTCGGAAGCGTCGAGGCCCATGATCGCTTCGGAGATTTCGGTGTTGATGTGCTCGACAGCCTTCAGCACGCCCTTGCCGCCGTAACGGCCGGCTTCGCCGTCGCGCAACTCGATCGCTTCGCGCGAGCCCGTCGATGCACCCGACGGCACCGCAGCGCGGCCCATCGTGCCCGACTCGAGCAGCACGTCGCATTCGACGGTGGGGTTGCCTCGCGAATCGAGAATCTCTCGACCGATGATATCTACGATAGCACTCATGGTTTCCTCAAGAAATGACGTTGAATTCTTTACTGTGAAACTGCACCGGGCGCTGTCGATCCAGAGTTAGTGCTTTAGCACTTACTCTGGTCCCATGCAGAGCACTGGTCTCCCCAGCACACTACGCACCCCGATGCTTTCGACGACCATTGCGTGCATTCGCCGCGTGCCGACTGAGCCGACCGGGCCAATTATGCGCACCAATCGTGACACCCCGCGAACGCCTGAATCAGTTGAAATCGCTTTCGAGGAACGGCGCGCGCTTGACGGCCTGATCGAGCGTAACCAGCGTTTCGAGCAGATCGGCCATGCGATGCAACGGCACCGCGTTCGGGCCGTCCGACTTGGCTTCCGAAGGCTTCGGATGGGTTTCCATGAAGAGACCCGCCACGCCCGTCGCCACGGCGGCACGCGCCAGCACCGGCACGAATTCGCGCTGACCGCCCGAGCTCGTGCCCTGCCCGCCCGGCACCTGCACCGAGTGGGTGGCGTCGAACACGACCGGCGCGTTGGTTTCGCGCATGATCGCAAGCGATCGCATGTCCGACACGAGGTTGTTATAGCCGAACGACACGCCGCGTTCGCAAGCCATGAAGCGGTCTTCCGAGAGACCGGCTTCACGCGCCGCATCACGCGCCTTGTCGATCACGTTCTTCATGTCGTGCGGTGCGAGAAATTGGCCTTTCTTGATGTTGACCGGTTTGCCCGAACGCGCGCAAGCGTGGATGAAGTCCGTTTGACGGCACAGGAAAGCAGGCGTTTGCAGGACGTCGACCACCGACGCAACCTGCTCGATCTCGTGCTCGGCGTGCACGTCGGTCAGCACCGGCAAACCGAGCTGACGCTTCACTTCCGACAGAATGCGCAAACCTTCGTCCATGCCCAGACCGCGGAACGACTTGCCGCTGCTGCGGTTGGCCTTGTCGTACGACGATTTGTAGATGAACGGAATGTTCAGCTTTGCGCAGATTTCCTTCAGCCGGCCCGCCGTGTCGATCGTCATCTGTTCGGATTCGACGACACAGGTGCCCGCGATCAGGAAAAACGGCTTGTCGAGCCCGATTTCGAAATCGCCCAGTTTCATGCTTTCTCCCCAACTTCCGCCGCCACGCGCGGCTGCTGATGCGCGAGCGCCGCTTCGACGAACGACTTGAACAGCGGATGGCCGTCACGCGGCGTGGACGTGAATTCCGGGTGGAACTGCACGCCGACGAACCACGGGTGCATGCTGCGCGGCAATTCCATCATTTCCGGCAGATCTTCACTCGGGGTACGGGCGCTGATGATAAGGCCACCGGCTTCGAGCTGGGGCACGAAGCGGTTATTGACTTCATAACGGTGACGATGGCGTTCGTTCACATCCTTGCCATAGATCTCTTCGGCCATCGTGCCGGGTTTGATCGGACAACGTTGCGAACCGAGGCGCATCGTGCCGCCCAGATCCGATTCTTCGGTGCGCTTCTCGACCTTGCCTTCACGGTCGTACCACTCGGTGATCAGTGCGACCACGCGGTTCTCGGTGTCCTGATCGAACTCGGTGCTGTTCGCATCTTTCAGGCCGACCACGTCGCGGGCGAATTCGATCACGGCCAGTTGCATGCCGAGGCAGATGCCGAGATACGGCACCTTCGCTTCGCGTGCATAGCGGATCGCGGCCATCTTGCCTTCGGTGCCGCGACGGCCGAAGCCACCCGGCACGAGCACCGCATCCAGATGCTTGAGGCTCTCGACGCCTTGCGTCTCGATCTCTTCCGAATCGATGTACTCGATGTTGACCTTGGTCGACGTATGCATCGACGCATGGCGCAACGCTTCGATCAGCGATTTGTACGATTCGGTCAGATCGACATACTTGCCGACCATGCCGATCGTGACTTCGTGCTTCGGGTTCTCGAGCTTTTCGACGAGGTCGGACCACATCGTCAGATCGGCCGGCTTCGGCGTGAGCTTGAGCTCTTCGCAGATGATCGCGTCCAGACCCTGGTCGTGCAGCATCTGCGGAATCTTGTAGATGCTGTCGGCGTCCCACACGGAAATCACCGCGTCTTCCGGCACGTTTGAGAACATCGAGATCTTCGCGCGCTCGTCGTCCGGAATGCGGCGGTCGGCACGGCACAGCAGCACGTGCGGCGAGATGCCGATTTCACGCAGCTTCTGCACGCTATGCTGCGTAGGCTTGGTTTTCAGCTCGCCTGCAGTGGCGACCCAGGGCACCAGTGTGAGGTGCACGAAGCACGCGCTGTTGCGGCCCATGCGCAGGCTCATCTGACGTGCGGCCTCGAGGAACGGCAGCGATTCGATGTCGCCCACAGTGCCGCCCACTTCGACGATGGCGACGTCCGGCTCACCGCACGTCGCGGAAGCCGCGCCGCGTTCGATGAACGCCTGGATTTCGTTCGTGATATGCGGAATGACCTGCACCGTCTTGCCAAGATAGTCCCCGCGGCGTTCCTTGCGGATCACCGATTCGTAAATCTGGCCTGTGGTGAAGTTGTTGGCCTTGCGCATCTTCGTGCTGATGAAGCGCTCATAGTGGCCAAGGTCGAGGTCAGTCTCCGCTCCATCTTCCGTCACGAACACTTCGCCGTGTTGAAACGGGCTCATCGTGCCGGGGTCGACGTTGATGTAGGGATCGAGCTTGAGGAGGGTGACTTTAAGACCGCGCGATTCGAGGATCGCGGCGAGGGAAGCGGCGGCAATACCCTTGCCGAGGGAAGATACTACGCCGCCGGTGACGAAAACATATTTGGTCATCGCTGGATGCTCGCGGGAAAAACGGATTATACCGTAAAGCAGGGTCTCAACCCAGCAAAATCCGAGCGACATCTATACGTGCCGATGCTACGGCGGCAGCGATTGCCGCGCGCCGATCATGCACCGTTTATTTGCCCCGGCAAGGCGTGCAGTCAGGCGCGCCGCTCCAGTTCGCGCAGCATCCGCTGCACCGCGCGCGCGGTTTCGAGCGGTTTTTCCATCGGATACAGATGGCTGCCTTCAATCCATTCCACATGACCGCCGGTCGCACGGCGAGTGGCGTCCAGACCCGCCTGGCGCACCTCCTTTGAACGCGTGCCGGCGATGAATCCCACCGGCACCGGGGCGCCGCGCGCGAGGCGGGGGCCGAGCGTATGCGGCAAGGTCTTGTAGATCTGATACTCGGTGCGCCGGTCGAAAGCGAGCGAACGGCCGCCGTCGAGCGAGCTCTGCGGGATGCCGAAGTCGATGTAGTCGGACAGCATGCGCTCGTCCCAGCGCGCAAACGCCGGCTTTGAGTGGAAATGCCGCCATGCATCGTCGCGGCTCGCCCACTGCGTGCGACGCGTACGGGTGGCCGCCGCGGGCGACAGGCGCTCGTCGAGTCCGGTCCATTGCGACACGCGCAGCATGCTGCTGCGCCAGCCCGCGATTACCGGCGAATCGAGCATCACCACACCCCTCACCCACTGTGGCTTTTTCAGCGCGGCCATCAGCGACAGATAGCCGCCAAGCGAATGGCCGACCAGCCACACCGGCTGCTCGTACGACCGGCCGACGTCGTCGAGCAGTTGCTCGACCAGATGCGGCCAATCCTGCGTGACGGGATATCGCGCGTCGTGACCGATGCGCTCGATCGAGCGCAGTTCATAGTCGTCGGCGAGTTCGGCGAAGATCGTCCGGTAGGTCGACGCCGGAAAACCGTTCGCGTGCGAGAAGTGGATGATGTTTTTCAACTGCGGCGATCTCCGTTCTGTTTTGGCGCGCCGGATTGGCTGCTGGCTTTTCGTGCAGGCTCCAGACCCCGCGGCGCGTTTGTTCTATCTGTACGGCAGGCAATCCATCAGCGATCCATCCAGTAGCGGCGCTGCGTGTCGCGATAGCGTTCGAGCGTCAGTGCGGCGCCGTTCAGGCCTCGGCCGCCTCTTGGGTTGCTTCCCGGGCTGACACCCGCACTGGCTCCCGCGGTTTCCTCGGGTCCGATGCCCGGGTTGAGACCCGAGTCGAAATCCGGGCTGACATCAACGCGCACCGCGCCGTCCGCATCGCTGCGTCCAAGCTCGATGTGCCGTGCCTTGTAACGCTCGAACACACCCGCGTTCGGATGATGAAATCGGTTGCGATAGCCTACCTGAAATAGCGCGACGAGCGGGTCGATAGAGTCGAGGAACGGCTCGGTCGACGACGTCTTACTCCCATGATGCGGCACGACCAGCACCTGGGCGCGCAACGCGTCGCGATCGCGCGCGAGCAGGATGCGTTCGACCGGCGCTTCGATGTCGGCCGTCAGCAAGGCCGTCATGCGCAATGGCGTCGGTTTAACATTTCCGGCCGACGCGCTCTCCGCAGCAGGCATCGTGCTCACCCGCAACACGCAGCAATGCGCATTCGGCTTACCCTGCAGCGGCCCGGCATCCGGCCAGAGCATTGCGAACTCGACACCGTCCCACTGCCAGCGCTGCCCCGCCGCACAGGGCAACGTATCAGTGCCGCGTTGCCTTGCGTTCGACCACAACGGATTCGCCGGCGCCAACGCCGCCACCATTTGGCGCACCTCGATCGCGTCCAGTACAGCCGGCGCGCCGCCCGAATGGTCGGAGTCGGCGTGGCTGATGAGCAGCGTATCGAGCACCGCGACGCCATGCACCTGCAAAAACGGCACGACAACCCGTTCTCCCGCATGCGTCGATTCCGGCCCCGGCCCGGCGTCGAACAGCAGCGCATGGTGCGCCGTTTCGACCAGCACCGAGGTGCCTTGACCGACGTCGAGCGCCGTCAGACGGAAGCTGCCATGCGGCGGGCCGGGCGGTGCAGGCAGCAGCAGCGGTAGCCAGGTGAGCGGTGCGGCCCAGCGCAGCGGCCAGCCCCGCGGCGCCAGACACCAGAGAACGCCAACCGCCGCCGCGGCGAGCGCCCATGCGTCCGGCTGCGGCAATCGCCAGAGCGTCCATGCCGGGCCGGACAGCATCTGCAGGCCTGCGGCGAGCAGATCGAGCAAGGTGTGCGCGGCGCGAAAGGCGTAGGCATCGAATGGCTCGGGCAACGCGACGCCCGCCAATACCGCCGGCGTCACCAGCAGACTCACCCACGGAATCGCGAAGGCATTCGCGAGCGGGCCGATCAGCGGAATCTGCGCGAACCAGTAGACGGTGAGCGGTGCAAGCGCGACCGTCACCGCGAACTGCACATGCGCCGCGCTGCGCAGGCGCTCACCGAAAGCGCGAACGCGACGACACAGACCGGACCAAAGGCGCGAGAGCCTTGTCGGCGTCACGGCCCCTTCCCCCTCTTCGTCACGGCGCTGCTCATGATCCTGCACACGGGGCCGTCCCGACATCGCGAACAAAATTGCCGCCACCGCGCAGAACGACAGCCAGAATCCCGCCGACACCACCGCCCACGGATCGATCAGCAGCACCAACCCCAACGCCCACGCCAACACCACCGATCGCGCGACGTTGCGCCCGCTGATAAACGCGAGCGCCACCACGCCAGCCATCCACAATGCTCGCTGGGCCGGCACATTGAAACCGGCCAACGCCGCATGCAGCCCGGCGAACAACGCGCCGCCCGTCACCGCGACGACCTGCGCGGGCACCAGCAACGGCCAGTTGCGGCCGATGAACCCCGAGCGCCGCCACACCGCACCGGCGAGCCACGCCGCAAGGCCCGCGACAAAACCAATATGCAAGCCAGAAATCGCCACGAGATGACTTGTGCCCGTGCTGCGCATCAGCAGCCAGTCGGCCACGCTGACTTCGTCCTGTGCGCCGATGGCGAGCGCCACCACGATCCCACGATGTGGCGCGTCGGCGAGTACTGTGCCGATGCGCGCCCGCAGCGCGGCGCGCCAGCGATCGACCGTCACGCCTACGCCACGCGCGTTGCCCGGCAAACGCACGGCGTGAGCCGGTGCGCTCACATAGCCGGTGGCGCGTACATTGCGCGCCAGCAAGCTGGCTTCGGCATCGCGCACGCCGAAGTTCGCATTGCCATGCGGGCGTTTGAGCCGCACGGTCAGACGCCAGCGAGCGCCCGGTTCGAGCGACGGCGCAGGCGCATCTTCGGCAATCCACGAAAGTTGAATCACGCGAGGAAAAGCGGCGATCGGCACATCAACCGACTCGACTTCGAAGAGGAAACGCGCGCCCTTCTCATCGCGTGACGGCAGACCCTTGATACTGCCGACGACATCGATATCGCGCCCTTCCCAGGCGCTCGGCAAGCTCACCGCGAGCCGGGTCTCAGCGCGCCAGGCGGCATAGCCGAAGCCCACACATAAAGCCGCAATCCACACCGCGCCCCAGCCGACGCCCGAACGAAAGCGTGCGCTGAACAAGACGCGTCTCACGCGCGAATTTGCAACCGCCGCACGCGTGTCCGCAATCACAGAAGCACCGCAGCGCAATCCGCCCGAAGGACCGCTGCACACTTCGCTCGAGGAGTCGCAGCACACCCCGCCCGGCGAGTTGCTGCACACCCTGTCGGGACAATAGCCGCACACTCCCTCCGAAGAACCGCCGCCCCCTTTGCCAGCAGAGCCGCGGCGCAATCCCCACGCCGCTATAAGTATCGCAACGCTCGCCAACAGCACCAGCGCGCACCATCCACCCCCATCCGGCAACACCGCCTGCCGCTGCAGCCAGATCACGCCCAACGCAAACCCGCACCACCATGCCCGCATCCGCCCTCCGCCCCTTCCGCCCAGCCATCGCCGGACGGCGCAACGCACGGCGAGCAGACGTCAGCAAGCCCGCCAGGCATGTGTTCCGCCCGGCGCGAATCACTCAAACCATCGCGTTCAATTATGCAGAGGAAAGTGCGAGCCGCGGCAGCGCGGCGAGCGCGTTAGCCGTTGTGCCTAGGGCGGCTTCGTCGGCGGTCATGCCGCGCAGTTGCGCGAGACCCGCGCCGATGGCCGGAATCTGATCCGGCGAGTTGCGCTGTTTGTACATCCAGGAAGGGGCGATGTCCGGCGCGTCAGTCTCGACGACCAGTGCGTCGAACGGCAATTGCTCAGCAAGACGGCGGATTTGCCGCGCCCGCTCGAAGGTCAGATTGCCGCCGAAACCGAGATGCATGCCCTGGTCGATATACGCCTGAGCCTGCTGAAAACTACCGTTGAAAGCGTGCGCAATGCCGCGATGAATCTGATGCCGCCGCAGCCCTTTGATCACCTGATCCTGCGATTTGCGCACGTGGCAAATCACCGGCAGATCGAATTCGCGCGCCAGTTGAAGTTGACCGTTGTAGAAGAACTGCTGGCGCGCATCGTCGAGACCTTCGACAAAATAATCGAGACCGATCTCGCCGATGCCGACGAACAGCGGATCGTCGAGACTCGCCTCGATTTCCATGCGGAGCAGTTCGAGATCGCGCTCCTCAGCACCCGGCGTGAAGAGCGGATGGATGCCCAACGCATACGCGCCGCCGTCGATGCGGTGCGCGAGTTCACGCACCGTCGTGAAGTTCTCGCGGCCGATCGCGGGAATCACGATACGCCCTACGCCTGCTCGACGCGCCGCATCGGCGACTTCAGCGCGGTCGGCGTTGAATTCGGACGCATCGAGATGGCAGTGCGTATCGATCCACATGGCGCGCCTCGCTAGTGACAGAGGTGGCGGAGCATCGCTCACGTTCCGCGCGGTGCTTAAACCGGCACCGGCGGCTCTTCGTGCAACACGCCGTCGCGCAATCGCATGATCCGGTCGCAACGTCCGGCCAGTTCCGGATCGTGCGTGACAATCACGAAGCTCGTGTCGAGCGTTTGCGACAGTTCGAGCATCAGGTTGAACACCGTGTCGGCGGTGCCGCCGTCCAGATTGCCGGTGGGTTCATCAGCGAGTACGCAGGCGGGCTTCGTCACCAACGCCCGCGCAATCGCGACACGTTGACGCTCGCCGCCCGACAGTTCACCCGGACGATGCTTCGCCCGATGCCCCATGCCGACGCGCTCCAGCACCGCGAGCGCTTCGCGCCGCGCGGCCTCGGTCGTCATGCGGCGAATCCGCAGCGGCATGGCGACGTTGTCGAGCGCGGTGAATTCCGGCAGCAGATGGTGAAACTGATACACGAAACCGAGCGCGCGATTGCGCAGGTCGTTGCGCTCGCGCTCGGAGAGCTTCGTAAAAGGCTTGCCCATCACCGAAACATGACCGGCACTCGGATCGTCGAGGCCGCCGAGCACATGCAGCAGCGTGCTCTTACCGGAACCCGACGCGCCGACAATCGCCAGCTTTTCGCCGCGCCGGACATTCAGTTGCGCGTTGTTGAGGACCTGCACATTGAGGCCGCCCTGCACGAACGACTTCGAAATGCCGGTCGCTTCGAGCACATAGGGATGCAGCGCGGTGTCTTCAGGGGCCATGGATACGCTAGTGGAACGGTCATTCATAGCGCAGTGCCTCCGCAGGACGGACTTTCGCACCACGCCAGCTCGGATAGAGGGTCGCCAGCGCCGACATCGCAAACGCGATGATGCCGATCCGCGCCACGTCGGCGGGAATCAGTTCAGACGGCAGTTCGCTGATGAAATACACCGACGGCGGCAGGAACTGCACGCCGAGCAGATGCTCGATCATCGGCACGAGCCACGGAATACTCCACGCGATCAGACAGCCGAGCGCGACCCCGGTCGCCGTGCCGATAAAGCCGATCGTCACGCCCTGCACCACGAAAATCTTCATGATCGAGCCGGGCTGCGCCCCGAGCGTGCGCAGAATCGCGATGTCAGCCTGCTTGTTGGTCACCGTCATCACCAGCGACGACACCAGATTGAACGCCGCGACCGCGATGATCAGCGTGAGGATGATGAACATCATGCGTTTTTCGATCTGCACCGCCGAGAACCAGGTCTTGTTCTGCTGGGTCCAGTCGCGAATATACAAATCGCCGGACAGGCTGCGCGCCAGTTGATGCGCGACCTCCGGCGCCCGCTGCATGTCGGTCAGGCGCAGCCGCACGCCGGTCGGCGCGGATAGCCGGAACAGCGCCTGTGCGTCCTTGATGTTGATCAGCGCGAGCGTGCTGTCGTACTCGTAATGCCCCGACTCGAAGATGCCCACCACGGTGAACTGTTTCAGCCGAGGCAGCATGCCGGCGGGCGTGATGGTGCCTTCGGGCGCGACCAGCGTGATCTTGTCGTTGACCGTCACGCCGAGATTGGTGGCGAGGTCCGCGCCCAGCACGATGCCGAAGTCGCCCGGCACGAGGTCGGTCAGCTTGCCGCCCTTCATTTCCTTGCCGATGTCGGATACTTCGGGTTCGAGTGTCGGTTCGACGCCGCGCAGCGCCACGCCGCTCACCGCGTCCTGACGCGTGAGCAGCGCCTGTGCTTCGACATACGGCGCGGCGCCGATCACTTCCTTGTTCTGGCGCGCTTCCTGGGCGGTCAATTGCCAGTTGGGCATCGAACCAGTCGGCGAAAAGATTTCGACGTGCGCCAGCACCGACAGCATCCGGTCCCGCACCTCTTTCTGGAAACCGTTCATCACGGACAACACGACGATCAGCGCCGCGACGCCGAGCGCGATGCCCGACATCGACACGAGCGCGATGAAGGAAATGAAGCCGTTACCGGTCGTGCGTTTGCCGGCGCGGGTGTAGCGCCAGCCAATCTGCCATTCGTAGGGAAATTTCAAGCGAATCCTTTTCTGCGTTCTTCGTCTGCTCGCGGGCCTTGTGCCGCGCATGGCGGCGGCAGCTTGCGGCTGTCGCCCCTGTCATGCGGCCCGAGCGTCGTGATCATTGGTGTCGCGGCAACCCGGATGGTTCCGGTATGACGTTCCGGTGCGCTCCTGTGCGCCAGGTCCTCCCCCGCCACCGAAGCCATCGCCCCGTCCCTGCCGCCACTACCGTCAATCAAGCGCGAAGTTTGCCATACAATGCCGCGAACCCACGCAAAGGCCTTGCACGCTGGGCTCACGGCAGACGCAGCGGCCTCACGGCGCAACGCTGCCCGCTCGCCGTCTTGCGCAGACACTCGCCCTAACTCAGGTTGTAGCGGCGGCGCAGATCGTTGATGATCCCGGCCGCCTCGCTGGCTGCAACGTCGCGCACTTCCGCATCCTTACGGTCGCGATGCAGATGGGTGATATCCCAGTTGCAGCCGTCCTCGTCCTCGACGGTCTCGTGGAAACCGGTCGGGATCCAGCCGGCCGTGGCCGGATTGGCGTCGAGCGCCTGCACGACCAATGCAAGCAGTTCCTGCTCGGTTTTCAGTTCACGCGACATGTCGGTCTCCCTCGTCATGGGCGCGGTGCCGCCGCGCGCGGCTGCTGCCATCGGCAAGGCTCGGATGGGGTGCCCGAATCCGCCGATATGGTCTGAATACTCGCACTCTTTGCCCTACAATGCGCAGCATCATGCACGCCAACCGTCTTCATCTTCTCCTGCCCTTCGCGCTGCCCGCCGCAGCGGACGCCTCCACCGCCCTGCACGACATCCAGAGTCCGGCTCTCGACCGGCTGATCGCCCGCGCGACGCTGGTCGAACGGGTGATCGGTGAAGATTTTCAGCGCACGCTGCCGCACGAGCGCTGGGTGGCGCGCCAGTTCGGCGCGCTGCCGAGCGGCGCGGCGGCCGCGGACGAAGCGCCGCTTGCCCCGTACATGCTGCGCGCCGACGGTGGCGAGCCCGGCACTGCGACGTGGGCCTGCGTACAACCGGTGCACGTGCGCATCGCGCACGACCATCTGGTGCTGATCGATCCGGCCTCGCTCGAACTGTCCGACGACGAAGCCAGCGTGCTGCTGGCGGTCGCCCGGCCGTTGATCGAGGAACTCGGTGTGCGCATCGAAGCGCCGAAGCCCGCGCGCTGGTACTTGTCGGGCGACGGCTTCGGCACGCTGGCAGGGGCGTCGCCGTTGCGCGCGAGCGGCCGCAACATCGAAATCTGGCTGCCGCACGAAGCGCATTCCGGCGACCGTTCACGCGCCTGGATGAAGCTGCAGAACGAAGTCCAGATGGCGTGGTTCGAGCATCCCGTCAATGAAGCGCGCGAGGCGCGCGGCCTGCCGGCTGTCAACTCGATCTGGTTTCACGCGCAAGGCGCGGCGCAGCCGGTCAGGAGCCCGTTCGCGCGGGTGTTTTCCGACGCGGCGGCCACGCGTGGCCTCGCCATGACGTCTGGCGTCCAGACCGCGGCGCCGCCGGCGTCGTTTGCGGCGTTCCAGGCCGCTACTGCGGCGAACGGCGCGTCAGGCAACGCGTCGGTTGGCGCGTCCGCCGAGACACATGCCGACGGCGCCACGCTGGTCGAACTCGATCCTTTCTCCGCGCCCTACATCGAGCAGGACTGGGCGCGCTGGAACGACGCTTTCGCCGCATTGCAAGCCGACTGGTTCGAACCCGCATTGCAAGCGCTGCAATCCGGCCATTTGAACGAACTCGCCCTGACGCTGTGCGGCGACACCGGTTCGGTGACGCTCACGGTCACGCGCGGCGATCTGCGCAAATTCTGGCGACGGCGCGTGTTCGCGTCGCTGTTTATCGAATGACCTATCGAATGATCCACGGCCTTTCCGAATGACTCGAATCGTTACGCGCGCCTCGTCCCCCGTCGACGCCGAAGTCCTCCCCCGCCACGGCCTGCATCCGGTGCTCGCGCGCCTGTACGCCGCGCGCGGCGTGTGCATGCCCGATGAAATCGAAACCGGTCTCGCGCGGCTCGTGCCGCCCGCCGGGCTCAAAGACTGCGAAGGCGCCGCCGTGCTGCTCGCGGACGCGATCCAGAACAAACGCCGCATGCTGGTGGTCGCCGACTACGACTGCGACGGCGCCACCGCCTGCGCGGTCGCGGTACGCGGCCTGCGCATGTTCGGTGGTCAGATCGAATATCTGGTGCCGAACCGCTTCGAATACGGCTATGGCCTCACGCCTGAGATCGTCGCACTGGCCGCCCGCAGCGCGTCGGGCAAGCCGGAACTGCTGATTACGGTCGATAACGGCATCGCCAGCGTCGATGGTGTGGAAGCGGCGAACGCGCTCGGCATCGACGTGCTGGTCACCGATCACCACCTTCCCGGCGACGAACTGCCGGCGGCCCGCGCGATCGTCAATCCGAACCAGCCGGGCTGCACGTTCCCGAGCAAGTGCATCGCGGGCGTCGGCGTGATGTTTTATGTGCTGCTGGCATTGCGCGCGGAATTGCGCCGCCGCGGCGCCTTCAACGACGATTTCCCCGAGCCGCGGCTGGACGGCCTGCTCGATCTGGTCGCGCTCGGGACGGTGGCCGACGTGGTCAAGCTCGACGGCAATAACCGCGTGCTGGTCGCGCAAGGACTGCAGCGGATCCGCAAAGGCAAGATGCAGCCGGGCATCGCCGCCCTCTTTCGCGCGGCCGCGCGCGACGCCCGCAGTGCATCGGGCTTCGACCTCGGTTTCGCGCTCGGGCCGCGCCTGAACGCGGCCGGCCGCCTGTCGGACATGTCGCTCGGGATCGAGTGCCTGACCACCGACGACATCGGCCGCGCATGGGATCTCGCGCAGCAGCTCGACACGATGAACCGCGAGCGCCGCGAAATCGAAGCCGGCATGCAGCAGCAGGCGCTCGAGGACCTCTCGGCGATCAATCCTGAGGGCGCGACCACCATCACGCTGTTCAATCCGAGTTGGCACCAGGGCGTGATCGGCATCGTCGCCGGACGGTTGAAGGAGAAATTCCACCGGCCGTCGTTCACGTTCGCGCTTGCCGACGACAGCGGCCAGCTCGTCAAAGGCTCGGGCCGTTCGATCTCGGGTTTCCATCTGCGTGACGCGCTCGATCTGATCTCGAAGCGCGAGCCGGGCCTGATCGTCAAATTCGGCGGCCACGCGATGGCAGCGGGTCTGACGATGGCCGCCGCCGACGTGCCGCGCTTCACCGCCGCGTTCGAGGCAGTGGGCCGCGAATGGCTCTCCGAAGAGGCGCTTTCGCGCACGGTCGAAACCGACGGCGAACTCGAAGACGCCTATTTCACGCCGCAATTCGTCGAAATGCTCGACGCCGCCGTATGGGGCCAAGGCTTCCCGGCGCCAGTGTTTTCCGGCGAGTTCGACATCGCCTCGCAGGCGCTGGTGAAAGACAAGCATCTGAAACTGCAGTTGGTGCGCGGCCGCCAGCGTTTCAACGCGATCTGGTTCAACCATACGGACACGCTGCCCGCGCGCACCACCGTCGCCTACCGGCTCGCCAGCGACACGTGGAATGGCGTATCGCGGGTGCAATTGATCGTCGAGCACGCGGCGAGCTGAAGCGCGCACGGGCCGTCGCCGCCTCGGGTCCACGCCGCGAAATTTGCGCGCAATGCTTGCGCCGGCTACCCATGGCCGCGTGTACCGCAGCTTGCCCGGCATCGCTCGAAAGCACCGAAAATCACCGCAAAATCAACCCCAAACCCGCGCCGGATCGCTCACAAGCCTCCGGCGCGGGGCGCCGATCGGCTATAATTTCACCTTTTTACGAAGCTATAAAAGATCGACATGGAAGCGGAACGTCTCAACGCGATCGAAGCCTCTCTGGCGGACCTGCGCACGCGCGCAGACTCGCTACGGGGGTATCTTTGACTACGACGACAAAGCACTGCGTCTAATCGAAGTCAACCGGGAACTCGAAGACCCGGACGTCTGGAACGACTCGAAGCACGCGCAGGCCCTCGGCCGGGAAAAGAAACTGCTCGACGACGTCGTCGGCAAGCTTACGTCGCTCGACAACGACCTGCGCGACGCGCAGGACCTGTTCGAAATGGCCCGCGAAGAAGACGACGAGGAAACCCTCATCTCGTGCGAAACGGATGCCCAAGGGCTCGAGCAGCGCGTCGCCGACATGGAATTCCGCCGGATGTTCGCGAATCCGGCCGACCCGAACAACGCCTTCCTCGACATTCAAGCCGGCGCCGGCGGTACCGAAGCGTGCGACTGGGCGTCCATGCTGCTGCGCCAGTACCTGCGCTACTGCGAGCGCAAGGGCTTCAAGACCGAAGTGCTGGAACAGACCGAAGGCGACGTCGCGGGCATCAAGAACGCCACGATCAAGATCGAAGGCGAATACGCCTATGGCTTTTTGCGCACCGAAACCGGCGTGCACCGCCTCGTGCGCAAGTCGCCGTTCGATTCGTCGGGTGGCCGCCATACATCGTTCTCGTCGGTGTTCGTGTATCCGGAAATCGACGATTCGATCGAAGTCGACATCAATCCGGCCGATCTGCGCATCGACACGTACCGCGCGTCCGGTGCGGGCGGTCAGCACATCAACAAGACCGATTCGGCCGTGCGGATTACGCACATGCCGTCGGGCATCGTCGTGCAGTGCCAGAACGATCGTTCACAGCACCGCAACCGCGCCGAAGCCATGGCCATGCTGAAATCGCGCCTGTACGAAGCGGAAATCCGCAAGCGTCAGGCCGAGCAGGACAAGCTCGAAGCCGGCAAGACCGATGTGGGCTGGGGTCACCAGATCCGCTCGTACGTGCTGGACAACAGCCGTATCAAGGATCTGCGTACCAACGTCGAAATCAGCAATACCAAGAGCGTGCTCGACGGCGACCTCGATCCGTTCATCAGCGCCAGCCTGAAACAGGGCGTCTAAGCGCAACCGGCGCGGCATGCCTGACATCGTCGCGCCGTATCTTTGCACCTTTGTTATAGCGCCTGAGGTTTTTACTGACTGGCCACCCGCATGCGGACCATCCTGGTGCGGGCCACCGAATACCAAACCATCATGACCGAACCGACCCAGCCGAATGCGGCCCAGCCTAATGTCACGCCCGAGGTAGACGACAACAAGATCATGGCCGAACGCCGCGAAAAGCTGCGCGAACTGCGTGAGCAAGGCGTCGCCTATCCGAACGATTTCCGCCCCACGCATCACGCCGAAGATCTGCAATCGAAATACGCCGAAACCGACAAGGAAGCGCTCGAAGTCAATCCGCTCGAAGTCGCGATCGCCGGCCGCATGATGCTCAAGCGCGTGATGGGCAAGGCGAGCTTTGCAACCGTGCGCGACGGTTCGGGTCAGATCCAGTTCTTCATTACGCCCGCCGACGTCGGTCAGGAAACGTACGACGCCTTCAAGAAGTGGGACATGGGTGACATCGTCGCGGCACGCGGCGTGCTGTTCCGCACCAACAAGGGCGAACTCTCGGTGCGTTGCACCGAACTACGTTTGCTGTCGAAGTCGCTGCGTCCGCTGCCGGACAAGTTCCATGGTCTCGCCGACCAGGAAATGAAGTACCGCCAGCGCTACGTCGACCTGATCGTCACGCCGGAAACGCGCAAGACCTTCGTCGCGCGCACCAAGGCAATTTCGTCGATCCGCAAGTTCATGTCGGACGCCGACTTCATGGAAGTCGAAACGCCGATGCTGCACCCGATTCCAGGCGGCGCGGCGGCCAAGCCGTTCAAAACGCACCACAACGCGCTCGATATGCAAATGTTCCTGCGCATCGCGCCGGAACTGTATCTGAAGCGCCTCGTGGTCGGCGGCTTCGAGCGTGTGTTCGAGATCAACCGTAACTTCCGCAATGAGGGCGTGTCGGTCCGCCACAATCCGGAATTCACGATGATCGAGTTCTACGCGGCGTACACCGATTACAAGTGGATCATGGACTTCACCGAGCAGCTGATCCGCCAGGCGGCGGTCGATGCGCTCGGTAGCGCGACGATCAGCTACCAGGGTCGTGAACTGGATCTGGCCAAGCCTTTCCATCGTTTGACGATCAGCCAGGCGATCCAGAAGTACGCGCCGCAGTACACGGACGCACAACTCGGCGACGACGCATTCCTGCGCACGGAACTGAAGAAGTTCGGCGTGGATGCGTCGCAGCCGCAGTTCCTGAACGCCGGCGTCGGCGCCTTGCAACTGGCGCTGTTCGAAGAGACCGCTGAAGCGCAATTGTGGGAGCCGACTTTCATCATCGACTACCCGATCGAAGTGTCGCCGTTGGCGCGCGCGTCGGACAAGTTCAACGGCATCACCGAGCGTTTCGAGCTGTTCATCACGGGCCGTGAAATCGCCAACGGTTTCTCGGAGCTGAACGATCCGGAAGACCAGGCCGCCCGCTTCAAGAAGCAGGTTGACCAGAAAGACGCCGGCGACGAAGAAGCGATGTTCTACGACGCCGACTACATCCGCGCGCTGGAGTACGGCATGCCGCCGGCCGGCGGTTGCGGCATCGGCATCGACCGTCTGGTCATGATGCTGACCGACAGCCCGAGCATTCGCGACGTAATTCTGTTCCCGCATCTGCGCCGCGAAGACTGATCGTTGCGTGGTTTGCAAAAGAAAAACGCCTGGCTCGATGTTGGGCGTTTTTTCTTTCGGTGCGTGAAAAACACCGCCTGCTGTAATCTGACGGTTTGTAACCATCGGTAAAAGGCGCATATTCGCCGCCGGGCCGCGGTTTTCTTAAGTTGCTGTGGACCCGCAAGAAATCAGGCACCCCGCCGCGCTGCGCGCGCTTTGACGCGAAAGCGCCGCGATGATTGCCCGAAAATGGTTACAAATTGAAACCCTTCCGGGATCGAATTGCCCGACACTCAGTCTCAATAACAGTCGACTCTGCTCCAGACGGAGGCCAATATGGACAATCCAGATACCAAACCCACGCAACAACGTCGTCTTCATCCGCTCGTCGCTACTGCCGCGGGCGCAGTAATCATCGCCAGCCTCGCCGCGACAGCGGCCGTCACGGGCCTGTTCCCGAGCGCGTCGAGCAGCGGCGCGCAAACCGATCAGACCCAGGCTGCGCAAGTGGCCACCCAACCGGGCGTGGTCGATTCAGCGGCGCCGGCAAACCCGGCCGCTCAACAGGCAGCCGCGCAGGCCGAAGCGCAACAGCAGGCAGCGCAGCAACAGGCGCCTCAACGCGCCCCGGCGCCAACGCAGCAACAACAGTACGCTCAGCAGCAACAGGCGCAACCGGCACCTCAGTACGCCCAGCAGCAACAGGCCCGACCGGCACCGCAGTACGCCCAGCAACAGCCGTCGCAACCTGCCTACTGCTCGACCTGCGGCACAGTCGAAGGCATCTCGGCGGTACGTCAGGAAGGCCATGGCACGGGTATCGGTGCGGTCGGCGGCGCAGTGGCCGGTGGCGTAGTCGGCAACCAGTTCGGCAGCGGCAACGGCCGCACCGCGATGACGGTGCTGGGCGCCCTCGGTGGCGGCCTGGCCGGTAACTCGGTTGAAAAGCACATTCGCAGCACGACGTCCTATTCCGTGCGGGTGCGGATGGAAAACGGCAAGACGCGCTACTTCACGTATCACGAAGCGCCGCCGTTCCAGCAAGGCCAGCGCGTGCGGGTCGAAAACGGCACGCTCGTAGCAAGCTGACCGCTGACAGCCTGAAGATTCTCCAGGCGTTAAAAAAGGCGATTCCAATGGAATCGCCTTTTTCTTTGCCGCAGCCGGAGCGGAATCAATCTCGCCCCGCCGCCAGCGAACAACCGGGCATACTGCTCGCTCAGTAATCCGCGTCTTCAATCCATGCAGCCTGAATCGCTTCGAGGATCTTTTCGTTCGACCGGTTAGGATCGTCGTCGAAACCTTCCAGCTCGGTGACCCAACGGTGCAAATCGGTGAAGCGCACCTGTTGCGGATCGATGTCCTGGTGCTTGTCAGTCAGGGCCATCGCGATGTCTTGCGTATCGGTCCACTTCATGGCTGCATCCTCCAGTTAGTGATTTTCCTTCGCGTGATTGATCGAGTAGCGCGGGATCTCGACAACCAGATCCTGCTCGGCCGGCACCATCGCCTGGCACGACAGACGCGAGGCCGGTTCGAGCCCCCACGCCTTGTCCAGCAGATCGTCCTCGTCTTCCTCGGACGGCGTCAAGGCGGCGAAACCCTCACGCACGATCACGTGACAAGTCGTGCACGCGCAAGACTTCTCGCACGCGTGTTCGATTTCGATGCCGTGTTCGAGCAGGCTGTCGCAGATGCTCTTGCCGGGCACGGCATCGATCACCGCGCCTTCCGGGCACAGTTCGACGTGGGGCAGCACAACGATTTGAGGCATACATTTTCCGTTTGGGTCTGTGGCACGGCGGCCGCAAACAGGCTCCGTACCATTTTACTGGCGCTGCGCGGACTTTTTAAGTCCGCGCAGCGCGATTCATTGCCGGCTGGCGCGCATCGCGCAGCCACGCCGCAAGACGCTCAGATCTCGTCGAGCTTGCGGCCGGCCAGCGCACGGCGAATGCCTTTGTTCATGCGGCGGGCGGCAAATTCGTCGGTGCCTTCGGCGAGCGCTTTGGTCGCGGCTTCGATCGCGTCGGCGTCGTCGCTTGCCGCGATGTTGCGCAAGGCGGTGAGCAGCGTGTCGAGTTCGGCGCGTTCGCTGTCGTCGAGCAATTCGGCGTCGGCGGCGAGCGCCGCGTCGGTGGCTTCGACGAGACGGCGCGCTTCGACTTGCGCTTCACGCAGCGCACGCGCGCGCATGTCGACTTCGGCGGTCGAAAAGCTCTCTTCGAGCATTCTGGCGATGTCGTCGTCGGCGAGACCGTAGGACGGTTTGACCACCACCGACGCTTCCACGCCCGAGCCCTGTTCACGTGCGAACACGGACAGCAGGCCGTCCGCGTCGACCTGATACGTGACGCGAATCCGCGCCGCACCGGCGGCCATCGGCGGAATGCCGCGCAGCTCGAACCGCGCGAGCGAACGGCAATCGTTGACGAGCTCGCGCTCGCCTTGCACGACGTGGATCGCCATGGCCGTCTGGCCGTCCTTGAAGGTCGTGAAATCCTGCGCGCGGGCGACCGGAATCGTCGAATTGCGCGGGATGATCTTCTCGGTCAAACCACCCATCGTTTCAACGCCCAGCGACAGCGGAATCACGTCGAGCAGCAGCCAGTCGTCGCCGTCGGCGCCACGGTTGCCCGCGAGCAGATCGGCCTGGATCGCCGCACCGAGCGCGACGACCTGATCCGGGTCGAGGTTGATCAAAGGCGGCTGGCCGAAGAACGACTCGACCGCACGGCGGATCACCGGCATGCGCGTCGCGCCGCCGACCAGCACCACGCCTTCAATGTCCTTGGTCGCAACCTTGGCGTCGCGCAGCGCTTTCTTCGTGGGCCCAAGCGTCCGTTGAACCAGCGCCTGAGTGATGGCCTCGAAAGTGGCCTCGTCGACCGTCAGATCGATCTGAGTGCCGTTCGAGAGCGTTGCCTGTACCTTCGCATTCGGCGCGCCGGACAACGCCTCCTTGGACACGCGTACGCTGTCGAGCAGCAGGCGGACGTCTTCCGGTGCGAGTGTTTGCGGCGCGATGCCCGCCTGCTCCAGCACGTGGCGATACAGGGCATGGTCGAAATCGTCGCCGCCGAGCGCGGAATCGCCGCCCGCCGCGAGCACTTCGAACACACCCTTGGTGAGCTTCAGAATCGACAGATCGAAGGTGCCGCCACCGAGGTCGTAGACCGCGTAGAGACCTTCGGAACCGTTATCGAGGCCGTAGGCGATCGCGGCCGCAGTCGGCTCGTTCAGGAGACGCAGCACGTTCAGGCCGGCCAGACGCGCGGCGTCTTTGGTCGCCTGGCGCTGCGCTTCGTCGAAATACGCAGGCACGGTAATGACTGCGCCGACCAGTTCGTCGCCGAGCGTGTCTTCGGCACGCTGGCGCAGCGTCGCAAGAATTTCCGCCGACACTTCGACTGGGCTCTTCACGCCGTCGACGGTACGGATCTGCACCATGCCGGGCGCGTCGATGAAATCGTACGGCGCGTTTTCGGCGCCTTCCACTTCCGCCTTGCCGCGGCCCATGAAGCGCTTGACCGACACGATCGTGTTGCGCGGATCGATCGCGGCTTCAGCCTTGGCCGTGCGGCCGATACGGCGGCCGCCCTTTTCCAGGTAACGGACAACCGACGGCAGCAGCGCATAGCCGTCTTCGTCGGGCAGCACGTCAGGCACGCCGCTGCGCACGGCGGCGACAAGGGAATTGGTGGTGCCGAGATCGATACCGACCGCCAGACGCCGCTGATGGGGCGCCGGCGCCATGCCGGGTTCGGAGATTTGCAGTAAGGCCATCTGGATCTTCTCGGGGCCGCTGGGCCCCGTCCTGAATTTTCGCGTTGCTGGATGTAATGCTACGGCTGCTATCGCTACCTGTTCATGCACGGCGCCGACTCGCGCCGCTACGCCGGACCGCTAGTTCTCGAGCCGCTCGATCTGCGTGCCGATTTCCGACGCCACCCGCTCGATGAACATCAACTGCCGCACCGCCTCGCCCGCCGCCTGATTCGCGCCGCTGTCGAGCAGCGCGCCGAGCTTGTCGAAACGCATCCGCTCTTCGTCGCGCAGTTCAGCGAGCAAGGCGTCGAGCGCGTCGACGTTCTTCGCCGCGGCCGCGTCTTCAATGCCTTCGCGCCACTCCATCTGCTGCATCAGGAACGCCGGCTCCATCGCCGTATTGTTCTGCGCGCCGACGTCGATGCCGCGCAGATGTAACAGATAGGTCGCGCGCTTCAACGGATCGCGCAGCGTCTGATAGGCCTCGTTCGTACGCGTCGCCCATTGCATCGCGATGCGCTTTTGCGCGTCGCCGGCCGCCGCAAAGCGGTCCGGATGCACTTGCGCCTGCACGGTGCGGTAGGCGTGATCGAGTGCCGCTGCGTCGAGCGCGAATTGCGCCGGCAGATCGAACAGGTCGAAGTGGCTGTCGTTCAGCGAGGCCATCGGATAAAAGGAGTCCGTTCAGGAAAGCGCACCGGAGTGCAGGCTAAAAACGCGGATCGAAAGCGCCGTGGAGACTCACCGGCGGATTTAGCGGCGCATTCAGCGACTAAATCAGCCGAAAAGTGCCAACCCGGACGCGCGGATCAAACTAAAAAGGCGGCACGCGCCGCCTTTGATCCGCTGCACGCGGAGTGAGCCGATTTACACGCGGAACGATTCGCCGCAACCGCACTCGTCCTTCACGTTCGGGTTGTTGAACTTGAAGCCTTCGTTCAACCCTTCGCGTGCAAAGTCGAGTTCGGTGCCGTCGATATAGGCGAGGCTCTTCGGGTCGACAATGATCTTCACGCCGTTGCAATCGAACACTTCGTCTTCGGGCGCGAGTTCATCCACGTACTCGAGCTTGTAGGCCAAACCCGAGCAACCCGTGGTGCGCACGCCCACGCGCAGCCCGACCCCCTTGCCGCGGCGAGTCAGATACTTCTGGACGTGCTGTGCTGCCTTTTCGGTCAACGTAATTGCCATAGCGTTTCTCATTGCGCCGCGCGCGTTCGTCACTCCTGTGCCTACTGACGCGCTGCTACCCTGCCTGCTTCAAATATCGCTCATGCCGGACGGTGTTTCTTGCCCGCACCGCCCGCTTCGACTCACCCAAATGAGCACTCAACCGCGCGCTCGACTGCCGCTTACGCGTGTTGCTTGTCGCCTTCGACGACTGCTTCACCATGGCGTTGCTTGTAGTCGGCGACCGCTGCCTTGATCGCGTCTTCCGCGAGGATCGAGCAGTGGATCTTCACCGGCGGCAGCGCCAATTCTTCGGCGATCTGCGTGTTCTTGATCGACATGGCCTGGTCAAGCGTCTTGCCCTTCACCCATTCGGTAACGAGCGAACTCGACGCAATCGCCGAACCGCAGCCGTACGTCTTGAACTTCGCGTCTTCGATGATGCCGTCCGCGCCCACGCGGATCTGCAGCTTCATCACGTCGCCGCAAGCCGGCGCGCCGACCATGCCCGTACCGACCGCATCGTCGTCTTTCTCGAAGGAACCGACGTTGCGCGGATTTTCGTAGTGGTCCAGAACCTTTGCGCTGTAAGACATGATTACACTCCTTGTTTCGTTTCAACCTGCATTCGTTGCGTTTTCGACGATAAGCGCGACGCTAAGCGTTGGCGCGTCAGTGCGCAGCCCACTTGATCGTCGAAATATCGATCCCGTCCTGGTGCATTTCCCACAGCGGCGACAGATCGCGCAGCTTCGAAATTTTGGTCTTCAACAGGTTGATCACGTAATCGACATCCTGCTCCGTCGTAAAACGGCCGACGGTAAAACGGATCGAGCTATGCGCCAGTTCGTCGTTACGACCCAGTGCGCGCAGCACGTACGACGGTTCCAGCGAAGCCGACGTACACGCCGAACCCGACGACACCGCCACGTCCTTCACTGCCATGATCAGCGACTCGCCTTCGACGAAGTTGAAGCTGATGTTCAGGTTGTGCGGCACACGCTGTTCCATGTCGCCGTTCACGTAGGTTTCTTCCATGTCCTGCAGGCCGCGCAGCAGACGGTCGCGCAGCATGCGAATGCGCTCGTTTTCCGTTGCCATTTCTTCGCGTGCGATGCGGAATGCTTCGCCCATGCCGACGATCTGATGCGTGGCCAGCGTGCCCGAACGCATGCCGCGCTCGTGACCGCCGCCGTGCATCTGCGCTTCGATACGGATACGCGGCTTGCGGCGCACGTACAGCGCGCCGATGCCCTTCGGACCATACGTCTTGTGTGCCGAGAACGACATCAGGTCGACCTTCAGCTTCTGCAGGTCGATCTCCACCTTGCCGGTAGCCTGCGCGGCGTCAACGTGGAAAATGATGCCCTTTTCACGGGTGATCTCACCGATCGCCTCGATGTCCTGGATCACGCCGATCTCGTTGTTCACCGACATGACCGAGACCAGAATCGTATCCGGGCGCAGCGCGGCCTTGAACTTCTCGAGGTCGATCAGACCGTCGTCCTTCACATCCAGATACGTGACTTCGAAGCCTTCGCGTTCGAGTTCACGGCAGGTGTCGAGCACAGCCTTGTGCTCGGTCTTCACCGTGATGACGTGCTTGCCCTTACTCTTGTAGAAGTGCGCCGCACCCTTGATCGCGAGGTTGTCCGACTCCGTTGCGCCCGAGGTCCAGATGATTTCGCGCGGATCGGCATTCACCAGCGCGGCGACGTTCTCGCGCGCCTCTTCGACCGCACGCTCCGCGTCCCAGCCATACGAGTGGCTACGCGATGCGGGGTTGCCGAACTGCTCGCGCAAGTACGGAATCATTTTGTCCACCACGCGCGGATCGACCGGGGTCGTCGCGCTGTAGTCCATGTAAATGGGCAGGTGGAGAGTGTCGTTGTTCATCAATTGCTCCGGGGACGTCATTGCTCTGGCTTCTGGTTTCCTGATCAGGCTGCGGTGCGTTCAGATTGCCGCGCCTAGGAACCGGCCATGTTGAAAACAGAATTCGGCCCTTTCGGCACGACGCGGGCGGGTTCGACCGCCGGCGCCTCGTTGCGCCGGTCGCGCAACACCGCCGGCGCAGCACCTTCGCGCGAACGCTGCTGATCGACCAGATCTTTCAGGGACACCGAGTCGAGGTACTCGACCATTTTCTGGTTCAGCGTGGACCACAATTCGTGCGTCATGCAGTGGCCGTCGTGCTGTTTGGTGCCCTCGCACGAGCCCTTGCCGCCGCATTGGGTGGCGTCGAGCGGTTCGTCGACCGCGATGATGATGTCGGCGACGGTCACGTCTTCAGCGCGGCGGGCCAGATTGTAGCCGCCTCCCGGTCCGCGCACGGACTCGACGATTTCGTGACGACGCAGCTTGCCAAATAGCTGCTCGAGATAAGACAGGGAGATATGTTGGCGCTGGCTGATACCCGCAAGCGTCACCGGGCCCTGCTCCTGGCGCAGTGCCAGGTCAATCATCGCCGTGACGGCGAAACGGCCTTTCGTGGTGAGTCTCATATGGTGTGGGAACCGCAATTCTCGACAAGTTTGGTCAAGTATAAATACATGACTGAATTAGTCAAGTATCCCTACCGTGATTTGGGTCATTTGCTTAATTGCTGGATAAGCCGGCCCAAACCTCGCCGATGACCCGCCGGTCTTACGTAATCAATTGGGGACGCAGCGCTGCGATCAGTCCGCGGCAGGCTGCTTCACATTGATCCAGTACCTGTTCGAACCCTTCGGCGCCGCCGAAATAGGGGTCGACGACTTCGCGGGCACCGCCCCAGCGCCCGTCCGCCTCAGGCACGAATTCCATCAGCAGACGGATTTTGTCACGCTGCTCCGCCGGACAAATCTGGCGCAGCGCGGCGACGTTTTTGTCGTCCATTGCGATCAGCAGATCGAAACGCTCGAAGTCGGCTGCCGCGACCTGGCGTCCGCGCAAGGCGGCCAACTCGTAACCCCGCTGTTCGGCCGCATGCTGCGCGCGGTCGTCAGGCGGTTGGCCGATGTGCCAGTCGCCCGTGCCGGCGGAATCGATCAGAATGCGCTCCGCCAGCATCGCCTCGTCGACCAGACGGCGCATCACGCCTTCCGCGGTCGGGGAACGGCAGATGTTCCCAAGGCAGACAAAGCAGACGGACACGGTTTTCATCAGAGGCTTTCGGACGCTCAACGCCCGCGGATCGGCAGTTAGGAAACGGTGGCGCGATTATACAAAGGTCGACCAGATCGCGCCGGAGGCTACGCGCGCTTAAGACGCTTAAGATGCTTCGGCCACAGGCATTGCCGTCACGGCGTGCATGGGTTTGGCCGGCAACGTCGTCGTGTTGTCGACCATGCCATACGAGACGGCGCGCGCCAGTTCCGCGGTCAGTTGATCAGCAGCGAGCGGGGCCTGCGAGGAGCGCGAAGCCGCGTCGCCACAAATGTGCAGATAGGCTGCCGCAGCAAGCGGCACGACGATGGCGAGGGGCCAGTACACCGATATTGTCTTTTTCATGATGTGGTTTCTTCCGATTAGGGGCTTATGAGTTCGTGACCCACTATGCCCAGTCCAAATGCTATAGGAATTTACAATCGGGAAAAACGGGCTGGCGCGAGATACAGCGTTGCGCTGGATGGAACAGTCCATTAACTGGTCTGCCTCTGCCGCGCACGACGCTGACCTGCGTCATGGCATGAAAAAGAAATCCTTACAAACACATACAAAGCCGGCGCGACGGTTAGCGATAATAGCTGTCTTACAGACATGAAATCTTCGCACTGGTCCTTCCAATGAAACGTATTGCTCCCCTCGTCGGCTTCACGGTCGTTGCTGCATTGCTTGGCGGCTGCGCGGTCTATCCGGACGGCACTCCAATGGTCGGCAACGGCTATGGCGGCGGTTATAGCGGCTATGACGGTTACGACGGCTATGCCACCGGCGTGCCGGTTGTGCCGCAAACCAACGTCTACATGGGTTACGGCAATGACTGGGGTCCGGGTTACTACAACGGGCCGGGCCGCTATTACGGGCCGGGGCCCGGCTATCGCGGCTACCCAGGCTATCCGGACCGGGGACGGCCGAATAACGGCAACGATGGAAACAACGGTAACCGGGGAGACAACGGTGGCTGGCATGGTCAGCCGAACGGCGGCGGGCAACATGGGGGACCGCCGCCTCAAGGTGCGGTTGGCGGGCCGAGAGGGCCGAGTGGATCTAACGCGCCACGACCAGGAGCAGGCAGCCCGCCGCCCCCTCCGCCACAGCAGGCAGGCAACAGCGGTGGACGCGGCAATGGTGGCAATGCGCAGGCCAGAAGCAATAACGGCCGCCAGCCAGGGATGACGGATCATTGATCCGGCAGGGAATGGCGTGAACGTAGGCGCAGTCTCGCGTTACGCCTCCCGCATCAGCCGCGCAAACCACAACGACTGTGCCGCTCGCTCAACCAATATGGCTGCGTTGCGCGGCGTACAACTCCCTGAACGTGCGGCCGACCGGTGCCGGCATATCGCGCGTATTGGTCCAGCCCGCTCCACCTAGTGGCAACCTGGCAATCGAACGATTTCGCCCGCCCATTCTTTCCAGCACGCGAACCGCCAGCTTGGTGAAGAGCGCATAAGCATCCGGGTGCAACGCGAGGAAACCCCACACTGCGAGCCCTGCCCGCTCGCGCCACGGCCTCAGATGCCGCTCGACCTGCTTCTCGCGGAGCTTGCGCAGCAGATCGGATAACGGAATGCCGACCGGACACACGCTGTTGCACTCGCCGCACAACGTCGCCGCCTGAGGCAGGTCCAGCGCCTTGTCGATCCCGACGTAGCTCGGCGTCAGCACCGATCCCATCGGCCCCGGATAAACCCACCCGTAGGCATGACCGCCCACCTTCTGATACACCGGGCAGTGATTCATGCAAGCGCCGCAACGGATACAGCGCAGCATCTCCTGAAAGTCGCCGCCGATCAGCCCCGTGCGCCCGCCGTCGACCAGCACCACGTACATATGCTCGGGACCGTCCTGATCGCCCGCGCCGCGCGGCCCGGTCAGCACCGAAAAATAGTTGGACGTCGCCTGACCGGTTGCCGAGCGCGGCAGCAGACGCATTGCCGTCGCGAGATCTTCCAGCGTGGGCAACACCTTTTCGATGCCGGTCACCGCCACATGCACGCGTGGCATCACGGTGCACATGCCCTCGTTGCCCTCGTTCGTGACCAGCACGACCGAACCCGTCTCCGCCACTACGAAGTTGCCGCCGGTCACACCCATGTCCGCCGTCATGAAGTGCGGACGCAGCATCTCGCGCGCTTCGCGGGTCATGTCGGTGATCTCGGTCAGACGCGGCCGGCCATGCGTCTTCGCGAACAGGTCGGCAATCTCGTCCTTATCCTTATGGACGACCGGCGCGATGATGTGGCTGGGCGGCTCGTTGTCGTTGATCTGGAGAATGTATTCGCCCAGATCGGTCTCGATCGATTGCACGCCCATCTGCCCCAGCACCTCGTTCAGACGCATTTCCTCGGTGACCATCGACTTGGTCTTGATCACCTTCTTCACCTCGTGCCGGCGCGCAATATCGCCGACGAGACGCGCGGCCTCCTGCGTCGTCTCGGCGAACAGGACCGTGACGCCGCGCCGGGTCGCCTCACGTTCGAAGGTTTCGAGCCAGACGTCGAGATTTTCCAGCGCGCGATTGCGGCGCTCCTTCAGCGCGGCGCGGGTGGCGGGAAAATCGATCGCGGTCATGGCCGCGGCGCGGGCCGACACGAACTTGGTCGACAGCTTGGTCAGGTTCCGCTGCAGACGCTGGTCAGCGAGTTTCTGGCCCGCGCGGGCCTTGAAATGCATCGATTGGACTTGCATGGCGGCCTTGAGCGTATTCGGATGAAAGCGCGAATGAAAAACGCGAGTGAAATGCGCTGTTGAAGTGCGCGAGCTAAAAGCGAATCAAATGAACGAGTGAAGCGCGCGAAATGGCGGGCACCGAATCCACTGCGCGGTTTGAGCGCTGCGAAAATCGTTACGCGTCGCCGGCCAGCACCTGGGCAATGTGCAGCACGCGCGTGGCGGTATCGCCGGTGCGCCGCAAGCGGCCTTCGATATTGAGCATGCAGCCGAGGTCGCCGAGCACCACCGTGCCGGCGCCGCTCGCGCCGATATTCGCGCATTTCTCGTCGACGATTGCCGTGGAGATGTCGCCGTACTTGATCGCGAAGGTGCCCCCGAAGCCGCAGCAGCGCTCGCAATCCTTCATTTCAGTCACCGCCACGCCCACCTGCGCCAGCAGCGCGCGCGGCTGCGTTTTGACGCCAAGTTCGCGCAGCCCCGAACAGGAATCGTGGTACGTCACCTGGCCCGTGAACTCACCCGGCTGCAATTGAACCTTGGCCACATTGACAAGGAAATCAGTCAACTCGAACACTTTGGCGCGCAACCGGCCGAAGCGGTTCATCAACTCCGGATCGTCGGCAAACAGGTCGCCGTAATGCGCGCGGATCATGCCGCCGCACGAACCGGACGGCACCACGACATAGTCGAACTGTTCGAATTCACGCAGGGTTTTCTCGGCCAGATCGCGCGCGATGCGCCGCTCCCCCGAGTTGTACGCGGGCTGCCCGCAACAGGTTTGCGCGGGCGGCACCACCACCTCGAAACCGGCGCCTTCGATCAGCTTGATGACCGAAAAACCGATCTCCGGGCGCATCAGGTCGATCAGGCAGGTGACGAACAATCCGACTCGCATGAGCCCTCCTTCGGGAAAACGTCCCTGATTATCCGCTGTTTGCCGCACAATACCAACGGCCGGAAGGCATAGGACGAATGCCACGTTAAATTGGAATAGGCGTTCCAACTGCTTTCCATCTTTTCACAATACGGGATACAATCAATCTCCGCTGTTTGACGCGTCAACCGATTCCTCCCCATGAGCGATACGAACCCGGATCCCAAAACGTCGATCCAGGTGATCGAACGCATGATGCGCTTGCTCGATGCACTCGCTGCGCATAGCGACCCGGTCAGCCTGAAAGAACTCGCCATCCGCACGGAGCTGCACCCGTCCACCGCGCACCGCATCCTGAACGACATGGTGATGTGCCGGCTGGTCGACCGGTCGGACCCCGGCACTTACCGCCTCGGTATGCGCCTGCTCGAACTGGGTAATCTGGTGAAGGCGCGGCTGTCGGTGCGCGACGCGGCGCTCACGCCGATGCGCGAACTGCACCGCCAAACCGGGCAGACAGTGAACCTGTCGGTGCGCCAGGGCGACGAGATCGTCTATATAGAACGCGCCTACTCCGAGCGCTCCGGCATGCAGGTGGTGCGGGCGATTGGCGGGCGGGCGCCGCTGCATCTGACCTCGGTGGGCAAGCTCTTCCTCGCCGCGGACGAATCGACCCGCGTGCGGGCCTATGCCACGCGCACCGGGCTGTCCGGCCACACGCAGAACAGCATCACCGATCTGACCAAGCTCGAACGCGAGTTGTCGCACGTGCGCCAGCAGGCCTGTGCGCGCGATAACGAAGAACTGGAGTTGGGCGTGCGGTGCATCGCAGCGGGGATTTACGACGACACCGGCAAGCTGGTTGCGGGCCTGTCGCTGTCAGCACCGGCGGATCGCTTGCAGGACTCGTGGTTGGGGCAGCTCAGCCAAACGGCGCTGCTGATTTCCGAGTCGCTGGGTTATCGCCCTCAGACGCCGCAGGAGCATACGCATCCCCAGCACGCCTAAGCGGGTGGTCGCGCGTCCCCCGACTCAATAAAAAAGCCTCGCATCTGCGAGGCTTCAGACTGCTGACAAAGTACCCCCAAAGCCTGGCCACGCGCCGGGCTTTGTCGTTTAATGAGCGTCATGCTCAAGAAACCGACACCCATGCAGCACGAACTCGAGATGGTCACGCTCGAGGAA
>CABFVV010000072.1_pt1 | contig 46652 bp, 47 predicted proteins | sample 8864751 | NCBI WGS metagenome assembly CABFVV01 (sample SAMEA5735770, study PRJEB23740) | soil metagenome | biome: forest; feature: forest soil; material: soil | place: USA | collected 2013-10-13 | depth 0.1 m | reverse complement strand
AGATGGAAGTCGGCATGCTGTGGATCAACCAGCCTGCCACGCCCTGGCCGGAAATGCCGTTTGGCGGCGTGAAGGATTCGGGCTATGGGTCGGAAGGCGGTCCGGAGGCGATGGAAGGTTATCTGGTGACGAAGGCAGTGTCGGTCCTGGCTGTTTAGAAGCGCGAAACGGTCAAATCCGGTGGGCTCGTAAGCAGACGGTCACCACAATTCGCACCCGTCATTTACGCCTCTATTGCCTCAGAAGTGGCGTGACAACGCGTTGCAAGCGATCGGATGTCCAAACGGGAGATTTGTCGTCCCACCCGTTGTCCGCGAGGAGACCCGTTCGTCCGATCGTGAAGCTCACCGGAATGCGCCACATGCGCCCGTAGTCACCTGCCCAGGCGCTGCCCAGCAGGCCCACCGGAAAACTAAGGCCGGCGGCAACCTCGCGAACGGTTGACAGATCGTCTGCTCCATCCAGACTGAACCCGAGTATTTGCAGCCCGCTATTTGCGTTGCGCACGGCATAGGCCGACAGCAGAGGCAGTTCGTCACGGCACGGCTCGCACCAGGTGGCCCAGAACGTCAGAATAACCACTTTGCCGAGCAGATCAGCGCTGCTTATGCTCCGGCCATCCAGTGTATGAAGGACTAGAGGCGGAGCAGGTTGACCAACGGCCAGCGTGGCCGCGCGGGCCACCAAGGGCCGGCCCAACCCGCCTGCACCCAGGCACACTGCCAGCACGGCACGCAACCACGCGCGCCGCGCAGTCGATATCGAGGAGGCGGGGTCGTCATGCGCCAGTGGCGCTCGCGATTCGTCAGAACGCATAGCTCATCCCCACGTTGCCGCTCCAGCGTGGAAACAACTGATAACCGTCGAGTTTGCTGTATATAGCGCGCTGCACGAAGCCATACACCTCCAGGTTTTTCCATACGTTGACGGTGATGCCGGGGCTGAGATAGACGACGGTTCCCGCTGTGTTCGCAGTATCCGCAAGCGTGCCCTGGTCATGGCTCTTGCGGGTAACGTTGATCTGCAACTGCGGAACCCACTTCGGATTCGCCTCGTAGCGCAGGCCGAGGCTCAAACTGGCCAGATTCCCGGGGCGGTATGTCGCGCCGGGGTGATCGAGATTCTCCACGATTGCGGACTGGAATTGCCCGTTAATGAACGCGTCGAAGTTCTGGCTGATCGCCTGGTAATAGTAGGCCCCTACAATCAGGTCAGTACTGCCGGTGCCCGGCTGCAAGCTGGTGTCGAGCGCCTGGCCTGCGGCCGCATTGGGGCCGTTCGAGAAGAACACTGGGTTGTGCCCAACGGTTGCGCCGGTGTTGACGTTCTGACCGCCATACCGCCCCGTGGGTAACTTGACGCCAAGCTGCAATCCAAGATTGTGCGTAGGTAGAAAACCCTGATAGCTGGCGATCAGCTTGATGTCTCCCAGGCCTTTGCTGGTTGCGCCGCTCACGTTGTCGGGAGTGAGCTGGTCCGTCGTCGCGTTGCCATATGTCGTGTGGCTACGGTAAATATAAGGAATGAGCGCACTGAAGTTCCAGCTCGCGCTTGGGCTATAGCTGATGCCGAGATTGATGTATCGATTGATCGTCTGGCGCTCCACCTCCTGGCTGCCACCGGCGTCATTGATGCTGGCGGGTTGTGTGTTCGACACTGAACCGGTGCCGCTGCGCAACTGGTTCTGGTTGATGAAGTTGTATTCGATGTTGATTCGCCAGCCAGGGGCGGCGGAATAGCCCATCGCTGCATCGGTGCTCAAGGAGCAGCCGCAAGTGGCGCATGCGTGAGCCGCAGCGGGAAAGATCGCGGCCATGACGAAAGGCAGCGTGCAGCGCAATAGCGCGTTCGGGTTGGTAGACATGGTTTCCTCTCCGCTCGATGCGGGCGCTCGTCGACCCCCCCTCGGGAGGAAGGACGTGCGTGTTTTCCTGAGACGACAGACTGCCGCGACGGCCTGATTACGAAGCAGGCTGACGCTGCGACTGACAGAAACAACGACTAGGAAAGGACGGGAGGATCGCGAGGCCGGCCGGATGGAAACGCGGCCGAGTGAGGGACAAACGGGGGCGGCGCCGATACTTGCGCATCCGCTAGTGAAAGCGTTGCAACGAGGCCGGCCGGAGGGACACTCGGAGCGGCTACATGATGAGCGAGGAAGTCGCAGTATCCACACGCTGCGGTCTTGTCCGGGGACGCATGGTGTGCGGCGGGAGCGTCACTGTCGACTGCCGAACAGATGGCACTGACCGGCTCATCGGCGCGGGAGGCAACGAGCAACTGGCTCACGAGCGGCGCGAAAACGACAAGCCACATGGCGATAAGGCCAAGCCACGCGACGGAGTGTTTGTGGACGCCGAGCTTCATGGGTAGTCAAAAATTTTTCAGGATTCTATCCGTCGGATAGCGGGCCCGTATAGCACCTTCCTTATGCGTGCCATCAGCCGGAAGGGGCCGGATCGGCTGGACAGGTACATCGTTGGGTAATTGAGAGTCGGGACCGTTTCGCGCGGAACAGAAAGCGCCCGCGGTCAGATCGACACGTTGATCAGCCGAAAGGGTTTGCGAGACCGGCGGTGCGAGCATTGCCATCGGGATTGCAAGCAATCTGAGAATGCCGCCAATCTTCGAATTGAAAAGGCGAGGCATGATCTTGACGTACCGACCGGCTAGTGTGTTGTAGACGATTGTCGCGCAAGCTTTTGACAGCGCCGATGGGTAAATATCCTACAAAAGAGTAGGGAAAGAACGGGGCAAGTCGCGATACAAAAAAGGGAGATCACTCGGGAATAAAGGAAATTCTGCCCGGGTATTACAAGAGCGTGCCGAGTCTTTGCGAGAACCCTTGATGCTTTTCGAAGCGGCACGAAATCCCGGCGCAAACTGTGTGATTCGATTGGCGTCGGGCATGTCATGCACCATGCTGGAGAATATGATGAAAGCTCTGACTTTGATCCCTATTGCCGCATTGACGTTGTGCACCACGCTCGCCTATGCGGGTGACAACACCGACACATCCAAAACGACCACCGACAGCAACGCAGCTATGACGTCGGACGCAGTCGGCGGTACGTCCGTGGGCGGTAGCGATAGCGGTGCCATCCATGGCAAGACTCGCGCGGAGGTCAAACAGGAATTGCAGCGCGCCCAGCAGGACGGCACGATGGATCGCCTGAACGCGCTCTACGGCGGAGAATGAGCAGATGCACGGGATGGCCGACGCCTTGCTTGCGGAGAAACACCAACAGGCTGATTTTGTCTTTCGAGCCGAAAGTAACCGGAACAATCGCAACGTCGCCGAGCATGATCGCCTGGTGCGTTGCGATGTTGTTCGACCAGTCCTGTTCGTCGTAGTCCTGAACCTTCGTGAAATAGTCGACGTCGCCAGGCAGCCTGTTTCGCGGTGGAACGCTAACACATCGCTACCGAGCCATGGCTGATGCGGTGTCTTCGGCCACCGACGCAACATCAGGCGCTACATCGGGCGCAACATCAGGCGCTACATGGGACAGCTTCATCATGCGCGGCTGGAGCAGCAGCGCGACGAGCCCGCTCCAGCCGGTCTGATGCGAAGCGCCGACCCCGCGTCCAGTGTCGCCGTGAAAGTACTCATGGAACAGGACGAGATCCTGCGAACGCGGGTCGGCTTGCAGCATCGGATAAGCGGCCATCACGGGCCGCACGCCTTGTGCGTCTTTGAGAAAGAGCGTGGTGACTCGCCGTGCAAGGTCGTCGGCGATCCCGCTCAGCGAAGCGCGGTTGCCCGATCCCGTCGGATATTCGATGCGAAACTCATCACCGTAGTAGCGATAGAACTCATACAGCGATTCGATCAGCAGATAGTTGACTGGTATCCAGATCGGCCCGCGCCAGTTCGAATTGCCGCCAAAAACACGCGAGTCCGATTCGGCTGGCTGGTATTGAACGCGGAGGCTCACGCCATCATGGTCGAAGACGTACGGTGCATCCCGATGCACACGGGAAAGCGCCCGCACGCCGTGCTCGGAGAGAAATTCGTTTTCATCGAGCGCGCGGCGCAACAGCGCTGTCATCCGCTGTCCGCGCAACAGCGACAGCAGCGTCGTGTTGCCCGTGCCGGGTTCGGTCCAGCGCGAGACCAGCTTTGCCAGATTGGGCCGATGATCGAGAAACCACGCCAGCCGTTCGCGCAATCCCGGCAGATGACCGTACACCCGATCCTCGAGCACGTGAACGGCGAACAGAGGAATCAGTCCGACGATTGAACGAATGCGCATTGGCACACGGGTACCGTCCGGAAGGTGCAGTACGTCGTAGAAGAATTCGTCTTGTCCGTCCCATAACCCTGTTCTGCAGCCTTCGCTGCAACTGACCGCTTCCGCGATATACAGAAAGTGCTCGAAGAACTTCACCGCGATTTCGACGTACGCGCTGTTCGTCATCGCCAGTTCGAGGCCGATCTGCATCAGGTCGAGCGCGTATGAGGCCATCCACGCAGTGCCATCGGCCTGATCTATGCGGCCGCCAGTCGGCAGCGGCGAAGACCGGTCGAAGATGCCGACATTGTCGAGCCCAAGAAAGCCGCCCTGAAAGATGTTGCGGTCATCGGCGTCCTTGCGGTTGACCCACCACGAGAAATTGAGCAGCAGCTTGTGGAACATGACTTCAAGAAACTCATGATCGCCAATGCCCGTCACCTCGCGGTCGAGTTCATACACACGCCATGTTGCCCACGCATGAACGGGCGGATTCGCATCGCCGAACGCCCACTCGTAGGCGGGCAATTGCCCGTTCGGATGCATATAACGCTCCTTCACGAGCAGCAGCAATTGCTTCTTCGCGAAGTCGGGATCGATCATGGCGAACGCGACCGCATGAAACGCGAGGTCCCACGACGCGTACCATGGATACTCCCACTTGTCGGGCATCGACACGACGTCGCCATTGCACATGTGCCGCCAGTCCGCGTTGCGGCCGCGCCTCCGTGCTCTCGGTGGATTCGGTTGGCCGGGGTCGCCGTCATGCCAGCGCGTCACGTCGAACTGGTAGTACTGCTTCGACCACAGCATGCCGGCGAGCGCCTGACGCTGCACGAGCCGAGCATCGGCGTCGGGGATGTCGTGCTGAAGCGCCGCATAGAATTCGTCGGCCTCCGCTTGCCGGCGCGCAAAGAGCTCGTTGATCTCGAGCGGCACGGTATTCGAAGCCGCAGCCGGGGACGATTCTGGACGCCAGCGCAGATACAGCACCGAGCGCTCATGAGGCGCGAACTGTAGATACACATGCGCGGCGGCGCGGGTGCCCTTGTCGCGCCGGATTGCCTGCTCGTCGCCGTCAACGAGGTAGTCATTGAAGCCGTCCTTGAACGGTCCCGCTCCTTCGAAGCCGAAAATGCGGCGCACATTCGTTTCGTTTTCACAGAAGAGCCACTCGATCGGCTGTTGCGCCGACGCCGTCACGATCATCGTTCCGAGCGCGGGATTGTGCGCGACGACGCGCGCGCCTTCCTCAGTATTCGGCTCCAGCGTGAGCGACGGCTTGCCGGGCTTGCCCGACCACGCCCATCGGTTGCGCGCCCAGAATTGCGGCAACAGATGAAGCGCCGCGCGCTGATCCGCGCGGTTTTCGACGCTAACGCGCATTACGATATCGTCGGGCGTGTGCTTCGCATACTCGACGCAGACGTCGAAGTAGCGGTTATCGTCGAACACGCCCGTATCGAGAATTTCATATTCGGGCTGATCGGCGCCGCGCCGCAGATTTTCATCGATCAGATCCTGGTACGGGTACGCGTCGTGAGGATACTTGTACAGCATCTTCATGTACGAATGCGTCGGCGTGCCGTCGAGATAGAAGTAAAGCTCCTTCACGTCCTCGCCGTGATTGCCTTGCGCGTTCGTCAGCCCGAAGAGCCGGTCCTTGATGATCGGATCGTGCCCGTTCCAGAGGGCGAGCGATACGCACCAGTCGAGCGGGTCGTTGCCGAATCCGGCAATGCCGTCCTCACCCCAGCGGTACATGCGGCTGCGCGCATGGTCGTGCGGAAAGTAGTCCCATGCGGTGCCGTATTCGCTGTAGTCTTCGCGAACGGTGCCCCATTGCCGGTCGCTTAGATAAGGCCCCCAGCGGCGCCAGCGGTCGAGTTCCGGACCATGGAGACGGGCACCTTCCTTCGACTGGAGCAGATTGATTGCGCGTAGCGGTGGCACGGAACCTCCCAACCCGAAATCGACCATCCAACGCGTTCAGTGCGTGAATGTCGTTCCCTTTCCATCACGAGCGCCGTGTGCGCGATGCACATCAGGCGCTCAACATCCTCTCTACGGTGCCTTAATGATAGGTGCCAGCAGCGAACGACGATAACCAACATCTCCGACCGTCTCGTTAATTAGCTGATTAACGGATTTTCCAATGAAAGTGCAACGAGGGGCGCCAGGAAGTCCGCGTGTGCCGGTCGCGAGTATCACAAGGGCTCGGACATGAGCAGGATCAGGTTAGCTATTTGCGACGCGTTGAGGGCTAACCTATCTTGTACTACTGGATGGCATTGACTACGTGGGTTATCCAAAAGATCGCATTGCTGGGAGGTTCACGATGAACAGCGACGCAGCTTCGCCACCGGGCGGGCGGGAGAACCAGGCAGAAGCCGACACTAACGGCGCCGATCGTTCTACCTCGGCAGATGCGCAGACTCCATATAGCACCTCACGCTGGAATCAGATATTTCCGGTACTGACGGACCCTGAGATGGATCGGATAAGGCGATTCGGTGCGATGTGCAGCTACGCCGTCGGCGAATTTCTCTATCGCGCGGGTGGCATGAGTCCAGGCATGTTCGTCCTGTTGTCAGGCTCGATTCGATACACCGCACGCGACGGACTCGGCCATCGACGTTTGCTGCGCTCTCAGGCAAAGCGGGGTGAATTCACGTCCGACGTTGGCATGCTTTCAGGCAAGCCCGGGCTCGTCGATGCTGAGGTTATTGAAGACGTCAATGCGCTCGTGATTTCGCCGGATAAGCTGCGTGCGCTGATGATTGGCGAGGCAGAGCTCGGCGAAAGGATCATGCGCGCGCTGATTCTGAGGCGCGTCGCTGCAATCGAGCGTGGGCAAGGGGCGGTGCTCGTTGGCCCGCCCGACAACGAGCGGCTCCTCGCGCTGCAACATTTCCTGCAACGCAATGCTCTCCCGCATATGACGCTTGACGTAGGCGGTGCCGATGCTATCGCATTGCTCGAGCGCATGACTCCCGGGCGCGATGACATGCCGCTCGTCGTCTGCCCGGATGGCACCGTGCTGCGCAATCCGGACGAGGGGCAGCTCGCGTCGTGTCTGGGACTCGTGCCGGAATTCGATCCCGGGCATCTCTACGACGTCGCGATCGTCGGCGCCGGGCCCGCCGGCCTGGCGGCCGCCGTCTATGCGGCATCCGAAGGCTTGTCAGTGGCCGTCTTCGATTGCCACGCGCCGGGCGGCCAGGCCGGCACGAGTGCGCGCATCGAAAACTATCTGGGCTTTCCGACCGGTATATCGGGGCAAGCGCTAGCCGGCAGGGCATTTAACCAGGCGCAGAAATTCGGTGCGCACATCGCGATTCCGGTCGAAGTGAAGGCCTTGCATTGCAGCGCATACCCCCTCGAGGTCGAGCTTGCCAGTTCGCGGCGCATTGCGGCACGAACGGTGGTCATCGCGAGCGGCGCGGAGTATCGGCGCCCGGCAGTGAGCGGCCTTGCGGGCTTCGAAGGTCACGGTGTCTACTACTGGGCGACGTCGATCGAGGCTCGACTTTGCCGCGGCGAACCGGTGCTGCTGATTGGCGGTGGAAATTCAGCTGGGCAGGCCGTTGTGTTTCTGGCTTCGCATGCTGCCCACGTTCATGTCCTCGTCAGGGGCCAGGACGTCGAGCACAGCATGTCGCATTACCTGATCGAGCGTATTGCCGCGTTGCCGAACGTGACGATCCATACAGGCGCTGAGATCACAGCCTTCGAAGGCGATGAACGGCTAGATTCTGTCTACTATCGGCGACACGATGGTGGTCTCGAATGCTTGAAGACGCATCACGTGTTCCTTTTTATCGGTGCCGACCCCAACACGAACTGGTTGCGCACGTGCAGTGTGTCGTTGGATCCGAAAGGATTTGTGTTGACGGGTACGGACCTCGAAACGGGAGCCACCAGGTCCATGCTGCCATTGCATACCAGTGTCGACGGTGTGTTTGCAATTGGCGATGTTCGATCGGGTTCGACCAAGCGCGTTGCAGGGGCCGTGGGGGAGGGGGCCGCCGTGGTCGCGGAGATTCACCGCTTTCTTGCCAGCCATAAGCCGTCTGTCGCGATGGATTGCAAGGTTTGACCGCTTCCGATTTGACTACCATCCAAATTTAAGTTCGATGCCGACATAGTTCGCGCTTGCAAAACGGCAACGAACGCCACCGCGTTCGTACCTGCGAACGGCCTGGGCCACATACGTGTCATGGCGTCTCCGTGTCGCGAGCTGGGTGCAATACGCCGCGGGCCTTCAATGCCAGCCACAGGAGCACGACGAACGGCAGCAGCAACGCCCAGAACCCTGTGTGCCGATACGCGAGGGCGCCGAGGATTGCGCCAACGGCGAACGCGAGAATCGTCGGCAACATCTTCCCAAGACGCGTTCGCGCCACCGCTCGTGCGTCGGATGGCATCTGCGGCGACAGGATGTCGATCGAGTCGAGCACGGCCTGCGTCACGTTGCCCGTCATCACGGTGTTGGGCACACCGGGACGCGGGACAAGCCGGCCGTGCGCATTCTGCACGCCCATTGCCGCTGCGCCGATCATCCCGCAGACGATGACGGGCGCGCTGTCCACATGCACAACGGGCGAGACGTCGACACCCGCGAGGCAAAAGGCCAGCATGAGCGCTGCCTGGACAACGTAGAGAACGCACGCCGCGCGGTTGGGCGTCGCGGGTTCGATGCGCTTCACAATCACGCTGCTGACGGCCACACCTGCAATGAATGCGGGGAACGCCATCAACTTCATGAACACGCCCTGGCCGTAACCTGCCGCTTCGGCGCCGATCAGCACGAAGTTGCCCGTGACGTGCGCAGTGAACAGCCCAAAAAGCGCGACAAAGCTGAGCGTGTCCACGTAGCCCGCGATGGCGGCGAGCACGCTGTCTTCAGATTTCATCAATCGTCTCCCGTGTTGGGGAATGACATCGGGCGGCCCCGCGACCGTCATGGCGCATCACCCCGGCGTCCCGCGTCTACTGCGTAACCGCATGAATCTCGGCGATATATCCACCCGGGAACTGCACGAGCGCGGCTTCGCGCTTATCCGAAGTGAACGGCGGGACCAGCACCATGACGCCTGCCGCCTTCGCCTTCTGCAGCGTGTCGGCGAGATTCGTCACTTCATAGCCCGTCATCTCCCGGCCGAACGGCCATGGCAACTGGCCGTCCGTCACCAGCACCGTCATCTTGCCGAATCCCGACTCGATCCGCACACGCCGGTACGTATCTCCCGGCCGGCCAATTTCGACGGCGGGCGCGTTGTGATCATCGGACACAACTTTGCCATGCGAAAAAGCCACGAAGTTGCGAATCAATAGATTGGCGCGCTCCGGCGACACGTAGACCCGGTTCTCGGGCACCGTCTGCAAAGAACCATAGTTCGGCGCCTGATTGTGCCAGTACAACTGCATGTTGACGCCGCCCGGCCAGGAGACGATCGCGTCACGTCCGATCGGATCGGGGAACGTCGCCACCGTGACGTCGGCGTGGTGCCGCCTGGCCGATTTGACGGCCGCGTCGATGTCGGTCACGAGATATCCCGTGCGCTCGCTACCGAACGGATACGGAACAGGCGTCTTGAAGCCGAACACCGACAACGTGCCGACCGGCGTGAAAACGAGTTGCGACATCGTCTTGCTCGACGTGGGTGTCACCTGAAAGACGCCCTGTTGCGACTTGTGGCCGCCGAAGGTTGCGACAAGACTATCGGTGAATTTGTCGAAGTCTTCAGGCGCTACATAGACATGGGTGGTGTCGTATTGCGGCCCCACAGCGAGCTGCGGCTCTGCAATGGGCTGTGGAATTTTTGGTGGTGTAGCCGCCGCGACTGACGATGCAGCGAGACAGATGACGGCAAGCGCTGTCGCTGCCAGGGAGCGAAGATTACTCATGGTATTGAACGTCCTTTGAGGTTTTACTGAACACCGGAACGGCCGGAGGATTGCTTGATACCGGCAAGGCATGTCGCCATGACGAGCGCCACGCGCGCCACCAGCGGCAACCAGCGCTGCGCGAGCAGCGCAGCGATCCAGTGCGGATTCCTTTGCGCGTTTGTACTCATGTCAGACGCCAACGGCCGTGAATTTCCCGTCCTTGATGGCGATCGCGCTCGCTGTCGGGTTCGCACGATTCAGCGTCGTGAAGCGACCATCGGGCCGAATCAGATCGGGGCTGTCTTAACTGGATATCGTATGGATTCCTGATGGCCGGCGGCACCTTGCCGCACGGCCGGAGTCATGACATCAATTGAGGCAGTGGGTGACCAGATTACCTGGCCGGAACCGCGGGCACGATCTCGTGGGACCCGTTGGCGCGCTGCGGCGCCTTGTGCACCATCGTGTACGCGTAGTCCACGCCCATCCCGTACGCACCAGAGTGCTCCCTGACCACGTTCATGACGGCGTCGTACGTGTCGCGACGCGCCCAGTCACGCTGCCATTCGAGCATCACCTGTTGCCACGTCACGGGCACGACGCCGGCCTGGATCATGCGCTTCATCGCATAGTCATGCCCGTCCTTCGACGTGCCACCCGAGGCGTCTTCGACCATGTAGATCTCGTAGTCGCCTTCCAGCATCGCGCTGAGTGCAAAGGTGTTGTTGCAAACCTCTGTCCACAGGCCGGAAACCACGATCTTCTTGCGTCCATTCGCAGCCAGCGCGTCACGAACCTTCTGGTCGTCCCAGGAGTTCATCGACGTGCGTTCGAGCACCGGCTGACCGGGAAACACGTCGAGCAGCTCGGGGTAGGTAAAGCCCGAGAAGCTTTGCGATTCGACCGACGTAATGGTGGTGGGAATGCCGAATACCTTCGCTGCCTTGGCGAGGCCTACCACATTGTTCTTCAGCACCTGCCGATCAATGGATTGGACACCGAATGCCATCTGCGGTTGTTGGTCGATGAAAAGCAGCTGGGAATTTTGCGGCGTCAGTACTTCAAGCTTGGGGTTGCTCATGATGGGTTCCTTTCAGTGTGGTTGGGTGATCAGGCGCACGAGCGGGTCACTCAACCGGCCCACGGTTCGCCTCGCTTCGGATCGATGTGATTCATCGGCTCCGGGCGTCAACGAATTGACTGAGATGAATGCTAGTCGCGGCCGTGAAACGCGTCCTTGAAATACGTTCCGACCTTGCGATAAACTTGTTATCTATTTGATTATTAAAGATTTTATTTGTACCATCCAAGCGAACGAATCGACGTGTAACGACCATCACCCGTGCGTAGCGGTTGGCGAACATGAGGTTGGCGAACATGAACCTTGTTGAGATGCTCCAGGCCGCCGGCATCGACGGAAACAAGGCCGACTTCTATCTGGCCTCGCTGGAACTCGGCGAGTCCACCGTCGCTTCGATCGCCCAGAAGGCGGGCATCGGCCGCACCAATGCATACGAAGTGCTCGACCGGCTGCTCGCCGACGGACTCGTCGCGACCGTGCAGAAAGGCGCGCGCAGCTATGTCATTCCGCAGGATCCGATCGCGCTGCTCAGGCGTATCGAGGCGCAGCGTCAGCTCGTTCAGGAAGTGCTCCCGCGGCTGCGCTCCATTCACAACTCAGCGGGTGGAAAACCGCGGGTGCGCTATTTCCCGGGTATCGAAGGGATCAAGACTGTGCTCAACGAAACACTCGAATGTCAGAGTAAAGAGTTGCGCGCGGTGATGTCTAACAGCGAGCTGTTTGAGACGCCGGGTTTTGAGGTCATCAGGGACGTCGCGGTGCGACGCATCCGTGCGGGTATCAATCTGCGCATAATCCGCTCCGGTCCGGGCGATACACGCGATCTGTGGCGAACATCGACGCGCGATCGCCGCGAACTCCGCTTTGCGCCCGCGGATTTCGAAGCGGGTATCACGACCTATCTGTACGACGACACCGTGGCCTTCATTTCATCGCGAGCCGAGCACTACGCGCTGTCCATTCAAAGCGCGGAGTTCTTTGCGTTCGAGTGCAGTCTGTTCGAAGTGCTATGGAACACGAGCACGCCCGATTGGTCCGACAAACCCGCGTGAACGGTTTTAGTTCGCGTCAAGGGTACTGCGCGTCAAGGTCTGCCACCGGCTTCGTCCGTTCCTTGAGCATCGTCATTTCCATCATGTTGCCGGCCTCCTCTCGACCGGACCGCGATCCCGCCCAGGGTGACTGGACCGGGGGTGGAGTCCTCGATGACCTGAGACGGCGCCACATTGCCCCTTGCCCCCGGCGCGAACGCGAGAATGCGCAGGTTCGGCTCGGCATCAAAGAGCCGCCCGTCCGAGGAGATGGCGATCTTGTTTCCCGGCAAGCCAGAGCCAGTGATTCCCGTGGCTGGACCGCTGATTGTCCGTACCGGCGGCACGTCGCCGTTCGCCTCGGCGGCGAAAACGCTCACCTGGATCTGCGTCACGTCCGCGGTCTGGTTGTAGACGAATAACTCGTCCGTACGCGGATCGACAGCGATCGTCATGTTGTTCCTTGCAAAAAGTCCGGCACCCGGCAGCAGGCCGGTTTTGCTACCCGTGAGGCTGCGCAGAAGCGGAGGCGAGGTCATGCTCCGACGCGTGCCAAACGTGTCGATGATCGCCGCCCCCCGTATGTCATAGCCCGCAATCAGCAGATTGTCGTCGCTGTCAATCGCAATGCTCACGTACTGGACGATATTCGGATCGGTGATGTGAACCGGGTTGGTTACAGGCCCGGAGCTGTTGGCGGGAGCGACCAGCACCCCCGCCTCCGTGGGGCGAACGGTCAGGACGAAGTCGTTGAGGTGGGAATCCACCGCGATGCTGAGCAGGTCATTTGTCATCGTCAACATGAACGACCGCCTGGGCGCCTCATTGCCCTCGGCCTTTCGCGGAAAGATGTCGACGGTGCTGTTGGTAAGAAACTGCGCGACGTGAAAGGAGTCCTTCTTGTCGATCACCGTCGCTCCGGCGGTCATGAGGGTGGTGAGCGGCCCTTGCAGCACCTGGCAGGGCTCCGTCGCTCCGTTGGCGCGCAAGGAGTAACCGCGAATCTGATCACCGAGAATGAGGAAGACGGCGTCGTTGGGGCAGGCGGCGTGCGCCAGTTGGACCCCGAACAGCATACTGACGACGGCGACACATAGCGCGGGTTTCATGACACGCCTCCTTGGTCATATAGTGCGAATGCGCCAATCAAGCATAGGCCCCGGGCGGAGGCCGAACGGAGTTCCGCCAGTTCGAACCTGTGTTTTGGCGGGCGATGCGAGGGAACACCCATCGATACCGAACGGTAGTGCGGTCCGACAAGCGGTCATGCAACGCGAGACCTCGCAGGGACGATCCGACCTCTCACGAAATAGGAGGCCACCCGCCTGAATGAACTCGCCCTGTACTACCATGATGATCCTTCGTATGTGCGATGGCGCGCAGAAGAATTCTGACGTGGGTTCATAGTAGTTTTGGTCGCCTTGATATGAGGAATGTGACCCGCGTAATCCCGGCATCAAATTCGCCATATTGATAGGTTCATCAGGATTGCTGCTTGCGGGCTGTGCCGGGACGTGTTGGGCATCGTTCGCATGAGGGGGTGAAGCGAACAATGGCCATTATTCGGGGCGATTCCAGGTTTAGACTCTTCCTGCTCACCGGGCTTGTGGCATTGGCTTACTACGCGGGCGCAAAAGTAGGACTTGCTTATGCGATAGTGGGCGGCGCAGTGTCTCTGGTGTGGCCCTCCAGTGGCATCGCCCTTGTTGCACTGCTCGCTCTGGGCTTCGAAGTTGCCCCCGGAATCGTCATTGGCTCCCTCCTCGCCAACGTGTCGGTGGGCGTGCCCTTGCCAGTGGCCGCTGTGATTAGTGTTGGCGCGATAGTTGCAGCCTTGACGGCGGCAATACTGTTGAACCGCGTAGCCCGATTCCAGATCACCCTCGACCGCATCAAGGACGTGTTAGCCCTCATTGCTCTCGCTGCGGTGCTCAGCACGGCAGTGAGTGCGCTGATTGGTGCGACCGCCGTATTAGGAGGGGGCTTGATGCCGGCCGCCGAGTACGGCGCAGCTTTTCTGAAATGGTGGCTCGGTGACATGATGGGCGTGCTGGTGGTGGCTCCGCCCCTGCTCAGCCTGCTCGCGTATCCGAACCCCATCCGCTCGGCGGAGCAGGCCGTGGAGGCGTGCGGACTGGCCATTGCGACCTTCTGGGTGAGCTACCTCATCTTCGGTGCCCCGCAACTTGCCGGACACGGCTACTATCCTGCAGCCTTGGCGATCTTTCCGTTCATTATCTGGGCGGCTCTCCGCTTCGATCACCTGGGCACCAGTCTCGCGACCTTGATAGTCTCAGTGGTGGCCATCTGGGGTACCACCCACGGCACCGGCCCCTTCGCCGCCAACTCTCCGGTGGATAGCCTCGTGAGGTGGTGCACATTCGCGAACGTCGTGGCGGTAACCGGACTGCTGCTGGTGGCGGCACGTGCTCAGGAGCAGCGCGTCCATCGCCTGCTGCAGGCCTCCTACGTCGAATTGGAACGGCGCGTAGAGGAGCGAACCGAAGACCTGGAGAAGACAAACAGCGAACTAAAGGAGGAGATCGCGCAACGTCGTCTGTTGGAAGAAGAACTGATCCAGATCGGCGATCAGCAGCAAAGACTCTTTGGCCGGGAACTGCATGATGGACTTGGGCAACACCTGACCAGCCTGGGTCTGTACTGCGCCGCCTTGAATCAGAAACTGCAGACGCAGGGCCACCCAGCCGCGGCCGACGCCGCTACCATCGTCGGATTGGTGAAGCAGTCGTCCTTGATGACCCGCAGGATTGCCCATGGCCTGGACCCGGTCGCCATTGAATATGGTGGCCTTGCGGCCGCACTGCATGGGCTGGCGGAAACGGCTCGCACGCTTGACGGCATAGACTGCATGCTCCGGATCCAGCCAGATGTAGACTTACTGGATCAGCCTACTCAGATCAACCTGTATCGTGCGGCACAGGAAGCAGTCAACAACGCGCTGAAATATAGCGAAGGCCGTCACATCTGGATCGACCTGGAGCGCGTAGGCGGCTTGCAGACGCTTTCAATCAGTGACGACGGGGTGGGCGTCGGCCCGGAACAAATGGCGCGTGCCTCCGGACTGGGACTCCAAAACCTGCGTCACCGGGCGAGTCTTCTGGGCGGCTCTTGTACGGTGGCCCGCAATGCTTTGGGTGGCACCACGGTCGCCATCAGCTATCCGATACCGGAGCGCCCAGACCATGCACGGGAAGCCGTCTAGCCCAGGCCGCGCGACTCAAATCCTGATCGTGGATGACCACCCCATCATCCGGGAGGGGATGACGCACTTGCTGAATCTGCAAGAGGATCTGCACGTCTGCTGCGCGGTCGGCAGCGCCGAAGAGGCCCTGGCGGCGATGGACTGCCTGCCCGACATGGCCATTGTGGACATCAGTCTGCAATCGGACTCCGGCCTGGATCTTGTCAAGACCCTCCGCCACCGCTACCCAAAATTGGCAATCCTCGTCCTCAGCATGCATGACGAAAGCCTGTTTGCCGAACGCGCACTACGGGCCGGGGCAAACGGGTATCTGATGAAACTCGAGGCCACGGAGCATGTCGTGAGCGCCATCCGCGAAGTGCTGGCAGGCAATATTTATTTGAGCGCCGCCATGCATGAAAACCTGGCGCGAGCCCTGGCGGGTCCCAGAAAAACGCCGGCCGGCCCAATTGCGAGCCTTTCGGTTCGGGAATTCGAGGTCCTGCATCTGATCGGACTCGGTTTCGGTACCCGCGAAATCGCCGCGAAACTGAATCGGAGCGTCAAGACCATCGAGGCACACCGGGCCAACATCAAAGAAAAGTTGAATATCCGTAGCGGCAACGAGCTGATGCGCTTTGCAATTCAGTGGATCGAGAGCCAATAGAGCGGAGCCCAGTCACTGAATAAGGCAATCCCCTAGCCTCGTTTAGGAAAAGCGCCTTATTCATGCGCTTGCGGTCAGCGCATACAGTGCAGTGGTACCTGCCGGCATGCCGCAACCCGTGGACGGGGTGGGCAGTCGAAACCCAGCAGCTCCACGAGGATCGCCGCCAGGTTGCAGGTGATGAAAATAGATCCAGGCTGGATGCACCGGTCCTATCCTGGAGCGGTCGCGATACGAAAAAGGAAGATGACTCGGGAATGAAGGAAATTCTTCCCGGGTATGCAAGAGCGTGCCGAGTCCTTGCGAGAACCCTTGATGCTTTTCGAAGCGGCACGAAATCCCGGCGCAAACTGCGTGATTCGATCGGCGTCGGGCATGTCATGCACCATGCTGGAGGATATGATGAAAGCTCTGACTTTGATCCCTATTGCCGCATTGACGTTGTGCACCACGCTCGCCTATGCGGGTGACATCACCGACACATCCAGGACGGCCACCGACAGCAACGCAGCTATGACGTCGGACGCTGTCGGCGGTACGTCCATGGGCAGTAGCAATAGCGGCGCCCTCCATGCCAAGACTCGCGCGGAGGTCAAACAGGAATTGCAGCGCGCCCAGCAGGACGGCACGATGGATCGCCTGAACTCGCTCTACGGCGGGCAGTGAGCAGATGCACGGGATGGCCGACGCCTTTTTGCTCACTGCAATGATGAATATTGCCAACGGGTGAACAAGTTCTGGCACGGCGGCTTTCACCCACTTTGTCGTGCTTTGCTGGTGGCTCAACGTGTGCGCGTCCGAAGCGAAGGTGACCCGATGATCAAGACGTTCACTGTCCTTCTCGCCTACCAGTGCCTTGGCGAATTGATAGCCTACGCCGGGAACCTGCCGATCCCCGGCGCGGTTATAGGGATGATCCTGTTGTTAGCCTCGCTGAGTCTCCGCCCCGGCCTTTCATCCGCCATTGAGAGCGACGCTCTTGCCCTGCTTAGGTTTCTGCCTCTTTTGTTCGTTCCAGCAGGCGTCGGCATCATGGTCTTTGCCGGCCGCGTGGCGCATGACCTGCTCCCAATAGCCGTGTCCGTTGTTGTGTGTACGGCGCTAACAATCGTCGTTACCGCGCTTGTCGGCCAAGGCTTGTGCGCTTTATGGCCCGCGCGCGCTGCACCGCTTGCACCCCCGACAACACCGTTTGCATCGCCGCTCCATGCCGACGGAAACACAGCGCTTGCGGCTGCCGACATTGAGAAGGTTGATACACCGTGAACGTTCATCAGAACATCGCGTCCGCGTGGGCATTTCTCGGAACAACACCGCTTCTTTGGCTGACCCTCACGTTCCTCGCGTACGTAATCGCGCAGGTCGTCCACGGTTCGCTGGGAAAAAGTGCGCTCGCGAATCCCGTGTTAATTGCAGTGGCGCTTTTGATACTTGCCTTGCGTGAATCGAACACATCGTATGTCACCTACATGCAAAGCGCCCAGCCCATTCAATTTTTGCTCGGACCGGCAATCGTCGCGCTCGCTATACCGATGCACCGGCAATTGCCTAAATTGCGCCGGCTGGCCCCGCAATTGGCTGGCGCACTTGTGGCGGGCTGTGCGACGGGCATCTCATCGGCCCTTTTGATCCCAAGGCTCCTGGGAGCCACGGGTCAAATACTTGCCACGATTGCGCCGAAGAGCGTTACGGCAGGAATTGCTATCCGTATTTCCGAGAAAATCGGCGGATTGCCGTCGCTGACGGCCGTCCTTGTGATCATGACCGGCATCACTGGCGCGGTGATTGGCAGCGGCCTTTTGAGGTTGATTCACGTGTCGAGGCATGACCTGGGTGGCTTCGCACTGGGTGTCGCGTCCCATGGAATCGGCACTGCTCGTGCGTTGCAGATGAGTGAAGAAGCCGGCGCATTTGCGGGCCTCGGGATGGGCCTGAACGGCATTCTGACGTCCTTTGTCCTGCCAATTATTTATCCAATCCTGAGCGGCTTTTTCTGACGCGACAGACCCACTTACTTCTATTTCGACGACGCAGGCGTGTTGCGCTCGACGCAAAAGAGCCCGGACCCGCTTCACGATCACCTCGACGATCATCCGTCGAATTGAGCGGCATGGGCGCGAGGCGCGTTGCCAGGCGATCGCGAAGCGGTGGCGGGCGAGAAGCGTTCAATCGCTAATGGTTATCCGGCGGATGATTGCGGTCTCCATTGCCGCCGCGCGCCTCGCCGCCGTGCTCACCGGACGGACCGCCCGGGTGCCCGGCAGCCTGTCCCTGAGGGCCGCCCGTCATTTGCCCGGGCGGCTGCGCAGGCCCGTGCGTATATCCCGGCTGCGGCTGCATCGGCCCATGAGCGTACCCCGGCTGGGGCTGGGGTTGCGGCTGCGGCTGCGGCTGCGGGCTGCCGTGCATGACCGGCCTCGGGTTCATAGCCGGACCGCCCGCCGCCGGCTGGCCACCATGCGGCCGCGGATGATTCGCCCACCGGTCCCGGTCGTGATACCAAGGCTGGCCGCGATAGTAGTGATCCCAGTAAGTTCCGAACGAGAACGCCACGACCGGCACCCCAATCTGCAAGCCGTAAGTCATGATCGGCACCTCGGTACCCTGATACGGATAGTCGAGATATTCGCCGTAGACCCAGCCGCGCAGTCCGGGCGCTCCGACGTCGCACCAGCTGTAATCGGAAACGCAGCCGTACACCGTAAGCTCCGCGCTCGGCGGCACTTGCGCGACCACCGGATAATCCCCGGACGGACCCGCATAAACGTCCACGGGCTGATTCGTATACGCCAGCGATTGAGCGAACGCAGCGCCGAACAGCGCCATCAGGCAAACGCCTCCCGCGATGGCTCGAGTGACGATTTTCTTTTGCACGATTCCTCCCTCGGAAAGAGCGGCCCATGCATGAGGTGCGCTATTCGTTTCGTCCCGGCCTTAACGGCGCCTCGATAGCAGGGCCACATTGCTTTGACAAGCCTGGGGGCGTTCGAATTGCACCCGACTGTCTGCGCAATTACGGTTTGTCAGCGTTCTTACCGTTCAGCAACTTTCATGCTTTGCCGCTCTTTGCGTTGCCTTTATCTTTCGTCGATTTGTTGGCCCATTCGCGTACCGCCTGCGAAAACAGCCGAAGCGCTTCCGGTGGGTGCCGGTTAGCCGGATAGTAGAGACACAAGCCTGGCATGGATGGACTCCAGTCCGGTAGTAGATGAACCAATCGGCCGGTCGCCAGATGTTCCACGACAAGATATTCCGGAACCCAGGCGACACCGATGCCGGCCAGCGCGGCATCGACCATCAGGTTTGAGTTACCTAGCGTCATGGGGCCATCGACATCGACATTGAGGCCACTGCTTCGACGTTCAAACTCCCAGTGGTATAGCGTACCGCTAAGAAATCGATAGCGGATGCATTTGTGCTGTCTTAGGTCCTGAGGTGTTTTAGGCGGCTGGTGGCGAGAGAGATACTCGGGCGATGCGACCGCTGCAAACCGGAATGCCGGACCGAATTCGACCGCAATCATGTCGCGCGGAACATCGTCGAGCACCCGTATCCCAGCGTCAAATCCGTCTGCCACGATATCGATCAATCGGGTATCCACGACGACCTCCACGTGAATCTCCGGATAAGCCGCGAGAAAATCCGGAAGCACGTGCTGGATCAGTGGTCTCGCGCCGGCTTCGGCCGAGCTGATCCGGATTGATCCGGACGGCCGGGTACCTGCGGACATCACTTCATTGATGCCATCTTCAAGGTCGGCAAGTGCCGGACCGACACGCCGCAACAAATGTTCGCCAGCTTCAGTTAGCGCTACCGAGCGGGTCGTCCGATTGAAGAGGCGCACGTTGAGACCCGATTCGAGATTCCTGATCGCATGACTCAACGCCGGCGCGGAAACCCCCAGTTTTTTCGCCGCCGCGCGGAAACTTCGATGCTCAGCGACGGCAATGAACGCCGTCAGTTCCGACAGACCTGTGCGCAGCATAATTAACTTCAATTTAACACCCCGTGAAATTGTAGCCTTATTGTTAATGAATTCACATCAACCTAAGATCTGGACATTGATTTCAACCGGAGAAGGTCTGTGGAAACGCGCAATGGCTTGAGCAACAACATTGAAGGCAAAGTTGTCGTTATCACGGGTGCCAGCAGCGGCTTGGGCGAAGCGACTGCCAAGCATCTGAGCGCGCAGGGCGCGATCGTCGTACTGGGCGCGCGGCGGGTCGATCGCATTCAGTCGCTGGCACAGGAATTAATCGACAAAGGCGGCAAGGCACTGGCTATGGCAACCGACGTGACTCGTCACGAGGATGTCAAAGCCCTGGTCGATGCAGCAGTGCAGACCTTCGGGCGCGTCGACGTCATGCTCAACAACGCCGGATTGATGCCGCATTCACCGCTTGAGCGCCTGAAGATCGATGACTGGAACCAGACGATCGACGTAAATATCAAGGGTGTGTTGTACGGCATCGCCGCTGCCTTGCCACACATGAAACAGCAGAAGAGCGGCCAGATCATCAACGTCGCTTCCGTGGCGGCACGGATCGTGCGGCCCGGCAGCGCTGTCTATGCGGCAACCAAGAGCGCCGTGCTCATGATCTCGGAAGGCTTGCGCCAGGAAGTCAAACCCTACGGTCTTCGCACGACGATTCTCTCGCCGGGTGCGGTTGCGACTGAGCTTCCGAACAGCATTACGGAACCGGATATAGCCGGCTTCATCAGCAAGTTCTACGAAGAGATCGCGATCCCAGCGGAATCGTTCGCACGCGCCGTCGCCTTCGCGATTAGTCAGCCTCCGGAAGTCGACGTAAATGAAATCCTGTTTCGACCCACTCGTCAGGAAATTTAAGCGATCGGCCAATCCAGGAACAAGGAAGAAGCGTCATGCAAAAAGTCATCGTTGTAATCGGTCCGGGATCAATTGGGCAAGCCATTGCGCGACGGGTGGGCACAGGCAAACACCTGTTACTCGCCGACCTGCGTCAGGAGCAGGCCGACGCAGCGGCAAAGACGCTGAGCGAGGCGGGTTTTGAGGTGACGACGGCGGCCGTCGACATTTCATCGCGTGCGTCCGTTGAAGCCCTGGTCGCGAAAGCGACTTCACTGGGCGCCGTCCATGGCCTCATTCATGCGGCCGGCGTTTCGCCGTCGCAGGCCTCACCAGAGACGATCCTGAAAATCGATCTCTACGGCACGGCGTTGATCCTCGAAGTATTTGGCGAAGTGATGGCCGAGGGCGGAGCGGGAGTTGTAATCGCCTCTCAGTCCGGTCATCGTCTGCCGCCGCTGACCACGGAAGATAACCACGCGCTTGCGACGACGCCTGTCGAAGAATTGCTAAAGCTGCCAATGCTTCAGTCTGATCAGGTAAAGGATTCGTTGCATGCTTATCAGTTGTCGAAACGCGGCAACGCCTTGCGCGTGATGTTTGAGGCAGTCCGCTGGGGCAAGCGTGGCGCTCGTATCAATACCATCAGCCCAGGCATCATCATCACGCCGCTTGCGAAGGACGAGTTATCCGGCCCGCGTGGGGCAGGCTATCGGCGCATGATTGACGGGTGCCCGGCCAAGCGCGCCGGCACGCCGGATGAAGTTGGAAATGTTGCCGCGCTGCTCATGGGGCCTGACGGAGGATTCATCACCGGAAGCGATTTCCTGATGGATGGTGGCGTGACGGCGTCTTACTGGTTAGGAGAGCTGGCACCGCAATAATGGTGTGACGTTACGCCAGACTCCTACGTGAAAGGATTAGAAGCTATGACAGACAAACAAGCCCAAACCATCATCCGCAACGGCAGCAAGCCGTCCATCAAAGGCCCGGGAAGCTGGTTTACCGGCGCCGTCCGTATCGACAGCCTGTTCCAGATGGAGGAGCCGGGGCGAACCGGTGGTGCCATCGTGACGTTTGAGCCCGGCGCGCGCACCCACTGGCATACGCATCCACTCGGTCAGATTCTGGTCGTGCTTTCAGGGGTAGGTTGGACTCAATGCGAAGGTGGCCAGCGCAGTGAAATCCGCGCTGGTGACATCGTCTCGTGCTCGTGCGGAAAGCGACACTGGCACGGTGCTGCTGCAACCACGGCGATGTCGCACTTTGCGGTCACTGAAATGCTCGACGGCAAGAACGTCGAGTGGATGGAGTCGGTAACCGATGAGCAGTATGAGGCTGGCCCGCTCGTCACTGACTAAGCCACCAACCGAGACTGTCTAACGATGTTGTCGAATGGCGCTTCATGGCCGACATCTGCCGATAAAGGATGACCGTTTTCAAACAGCGGGCGGGTGTATTCTGCGGTCGTATGCACGCCATTTCGCCGACGTCGGCGCTCATTGTTTGGAGAAGCGATGAACATCAGCACACACAAGCCTGGCACTCCAACCTGTCAACTGGTGCAAGCTGGCCCACAGTTCGAGGGGAAGCAAGGGCTGACCTATGCGGTAGGTATCTCAGCTGAAAGTGTGGGATCGAAGCATGTGCATCTTCAGCTAGCAACAATTCCGCCGGCTGCCCGGGCCAAAGCGCATCTCCATGCGGAGCATGAGACGGCCATCTATCAGCTGAGCGGCATCTCGGGGTGCTGGTATGGCGAACGATTGGAGCACCATGCGGTGGTTCAGGCCGGAGATTTCTTCTACATCCCCGCAGGGATGCCGCATGTTCCGTACAACGCGAGCGCGGATGAGCCTTGCGTCGCGGTAATCGCCCGAACCGATCCCAACGAACAGGAGAGCGTCACGATGCGGCCGGATCTTGATGCCTTACCTGACTGGTCGAGCGTTCTGCCTTCACCGCTCTGATTGATCTGAGTGCAAGGGAGCTTTGCGCCATGACGCGTCACCATGTCGTGGCTGAACAGGACACGCGAGCATCGGAAACTGCACATGCCGTTTGAAGGCACGCGGCCAATATGGGACGGTCAACAAGACCTGTCAGTCGCGAACCGATACCGCCTGCTCAACCACTCTGCGCCTGAGAGTAACCAGCGGCGTTCGGATCATATGTGTTTGCGGAAATGCCCCGCTCCTGATGCATGGCAACGGCCTCGGCAAGCCTCCTGCCGACCTGGTCAGCGCCCTTGATGCCCGGCAGACGCCTCACGGGACGAGTTGCATCGTTGGTCGTTAGAATGATCGTGCCGACGCCGAACAGGCGCTGCCACCATGGGTGGATCGACGTGACGCACTGAATCCGGGAAATCTCGAGAATTGATACACGGCGATGCAGAATACCTTGCGTCCAGGTAATCCGCGCGGTATCGATGACGATTCGGGTGAACGCGGTCTTGGCGAACGGCAACCCGACACCGATCAAAACCGCACCAGCTTGTGCGAGCAGCACATGCCACTGAAGCGGGAAAGAGTTAGACGCGTAGACATGTATAGCGCCAATCATTGCCATGACAGCGCCCCCCTTCAGGATCGCGGCAAGGTTGCATGCCTGCGACGGAGCGCCACTGAAAATTACCTGATTGGCCATTGCACATGTCCCTTTTTCTGACCCACGGACCATTTGTCCGTCGAAAAAGGCAGCGCTGCCTGATTCGGTTGCGCGTCAGCAAATTGAGTGGCCGGCGGGAATGCAGCGATTCTCGCGCCATGCAGACATACGCGCCGGCTTAGTTGCACATGTTTCAAACGTCCGGTGGCGACGCAACGCATCGTCGACGCATCGGCTGTTGAAGCGAACATAGTTGACTCGCACGTCACTGTCTTGAAGTCGTAGCGCGACTTGATACCTATGGTGTGCCAGTATAGCCTTTACGACGAGTATCGTCCGCGATGTACGCACAGAGACCAGCTTTGTCCGATACCGAACTTCGGCTGGACCATTAGAGCGGTCCGCGATTCGTTGCTGCTGAAACCTTTTCCTGCTGGAGGCACGATAGTCACTGCGCCGAAATGCAAAACGCCAAAAGTCCCGACGTGACCTCGTCGATGATCTGCTTCATTTCCGGATACGGGGGATGGAATGGGGTTGGATTTTGCGGACTGCCCCACTCGATCGTGTACGAAAACACCTTCGCTTTTTTTGCGTCGACCAGGTGACGGCTAAACGCATAGTCATCCGACGTGCCGGCAGTCGGATAAAGGCTCATCGACTGTTCCGTCTTGTAGAGTCGGCCACGCGATGCCTTGATCGCATCACGCATCTCATTCGCCAGATTGACTGCGATCTTCTTGTCCTCGGCCGCGATGTACTCTCGGTACACCTTGTCGTTGGCGATGCCGCGCTTGCCGTCATACGCGGGGTTCTGGAAATTCATCGCTCGATCGGCGCTTTGATCGACATCGTCACCCCAGTTGTACAGAATGTCTTCCGAGTAGCTATGCAGGTCGACAAAATAGCGAATGTGCGGAAAGTTGTCGAACATCCAGACAGCGTTCTTTGTCTCCGGCTCGGAGGTTGCCGCGGGGCCAATGTAGACATCGTGATCGCACGGATCCGTGGAGTTTGCAATCGGCGACTTCGGATCGAAGTACTTTGGGAAGTCCCAGAGAAAATCGTAATTGCGGTTGACGTCGACACCGACACATTGGGATTGCGTATGTCCCGCCGGCGCCGGTCGACGATTCTTGCGCCACATCGGTTCGGTCAGCATGCTGTAGTTGCGTCCGTCAGGATTGGCTTGCGGAAAGACGTAAATGTCCTTCTTCTCCACCACGGATTTGATCTGCGCTGCGGTAAAGGTCCTGCTGCCTATTGTGATATCCGTATTTGTCCGGTATGCGTTGGCGAGCAGTTGCACAAAGTTGACGAGAATGTCGGGGCTGCCCCATTCGCGTGCGTGAACGCCGCCAAGGAAATAGATTCCGACGCGGCCCGCGCCGCTGCCTTTGCCAATCTTGAGCGCGTGACAAACACGCTGCTCCCATGTCTCGTTCGGCAGCTTGATCAACGTGGTGAACGCGTCATTCGGAGCCTCTGATTCGGCAACCAGGGCCGCTTCAATATGCGCGACGTCGAGGTATCCCGTGCCAGCGGCGACCGACAATGCTTCACGCGTCAATGCGCCGACTGGGCTTTTGCGTTTCTCCTTCTGTCGCGCCACACCCTCGATTTGCGCATCCTCAAGACGTTCAACCTTGTAACCCGCAGCTTCAAGCGCACGAATTTGTTCGTCGCTAGCGTGCGCGTCGACGCGGTAGCCTTCTGCGACTTTCTCGACAGTATGCCGGGCGACCGTGACTTTATACTTTGTCACGAGGTCGGCCATCGCCGCGTAGTCGCTTCCGGTAATTCTGGCATGGTAGTTCGACACTTTCATTCTCCCTTCAGTTTTCTGCCTTCGTAATCTTAAAGACGGTACAGCGGCAGTCATTTCAAAACCACGTGTCATTCGAATATCTGGTTGATGCCTGTGATCCCTGCTAAACCGATCCCTACACCTATACGATCGACAGGCTGAAAGGCTGAAGACAACTTCAACTAATGTTGTGACTACCTAGTCGGCGCCGACAGCTAAAGCGTGTCACACGGCGTTCGTCTCGTGACAGCGGTCCAGTTGCGCCAGGCGTTCGGCCTCACGGCGGCCGAGGCGGTGGGGGTGATGCTTTGGGTCATCTCAAACCGATCGAGCGTGTCGGAGTCTGACATTGCCGGAAAGGGATTGAGTTAGGTGTATGCCTTGAACATGCATCAGGAGGTCGACAACGTGACCGCCTACGTTAGACATGTCTATTGATAATCTAGCGTGTCGTCGACTTTGGTGATCTTCCAGTTGTCACCTTGCTTGCGCAGAAAAACCAACACGCTGATTCTGTCTTTCGAGCCGAAAGTAACTGGAACAACCGCAACATCGTCAAGCATGATCGCCTGGTGTGTTGCGATGTTGTTAGACCAGTCCTGTTCGTCGTAGTCCTGAACCTTCGTGAAATAGTCGACGTCGCCAGGCAGCCTGTTATGGCGATACGCGCTTCGAAGTCTGTCAACCGTCGTTTTGGTCACGTAGACATAAATGCCCTTGTCCAACAACGGATAGGTATCTTTAGATTCCAACTTGATATACCAGGCGTAAAACGCCTTCGTGCTTGCGTCAGGAGTCGCGCTATCCGCGAACGCCCCTTGCTGGAAAAGCAACCCGCCAACCAGCAGCAGTACCGACACGGCGAAGGTAAATAGCTTCTTCATCTTTCGTCTCAGTTGTATCGATAAATTTTATATGCCGGTTGCATTGCGTCCCGGATCGTTATGTTAATGGTCGGCTTCACGGAGCATGCCCATTATCTCGTTCCTGTGCTTGTCGGATTGTTCGCGTGGCATCCTAGTCCACTCCTGATTGTCATGGCTATCCTGGCGATGCCGCAACTCAAGCGCGCATGGCATTACGATCCGGCTAGTCCGGAGAACGTTCGATACTATGGCATTGCGCCGTCGGTGAAACTCACTTATGCGTTTTACTATCTGGCGCTTTTGGCGTTTCTCGCGATGATGACGTTTGGCATCCACGACATGCTTGAACCGTTGCGTGGCGGTACGCGCTGATTTGCGTTTTGGCTTTGTCCGGCGGCTCATCGGCCATTTCCGACATTGGGGCAGGTCGGGTTCTACGTCAGCAATGTGGCGGATTGCTGACAGTGGCAGCATCGAGCAGTCGAATGGCAGCTTCCTGCATCAGCGAACTCACACTTCCGACCCCTTGCCGTCATTCGGGCCACCGCGAGAGCAACGGCTGTTTCCAAGGTCCAACGGACATTCGCTCGCGCGGGTCGACTGCCGTCGAACGGCATTTCCTGCCGTTCGATGGCCAACCGTGATAGATCCGCCGGAAGCCTCTTACCTGTCGCTCACGACACCATCGCAGCAGATGGCGGGTAGCGGCTAGGGCAAACGCCACTGATCGTGCCATCGCGGCACGCCTTCTGAAAATACAACGCCCGGGCGTCTGCTTTATAGGAGGCCCGGGGCGTTTTTAATTGGCTCAAGTTATTGTGCAATGCGTTTGAAACTGGCGTAGTAATCGTCGGTGTAGTAGCAGTCGCCGGTCTGCCTACGCGGTCCACCACATACGATGCGGCGCTGCCCGCGATCCGCCGAGCCAGGCGTGCGAACTGTGTATGCGTGGTAATAGCCGCGCGGATGCTGCGGCAGCAATACCGCGCTGTTACGGAACAAGACACCGTCCTCGCCAAAAGGGAAAGGGCCGCCCGCTTTGATCAGACGCAGTGTTTCGGCTGCTTCCCCCGGCAACTGCGCCTTAGTGACGGCGGCCGGCGCGCTCCGCTCCTGCGCGCCCGATGCGGCGGGTGTGTCGCTCGCGGCCTGCCCAAGCTGAACCGGTGCGTGACTCGCGGATGCGCCCGGTTCCTGAGTAGCGTTTCGCGATCCGTCCTTGCCGCATCCGCCGAGGATAGCGCTCAAGGCGAGGATGCAGGAGAAAGCCCACGCTCGCTTCACGATACGGTCGTCTCCGGGTTGACTAACATTCGACGATCACGAACGATTTAAGGGTATCGCTAACGGCAGAGCGAATCAATGTTCGGCGGACATAGGAATTTTTTACTCGACAACCAGGCCGATGCGCGGTTCTCGGCGTTCGAGAAATAGGCGGATCAAGCAGATTGCGGTGAGAATCGTTTTATCGTCGAACTGGTGGACTGGTAAACTCGGCCAGGCAAGATCAGCCCGCCGTTTACACCCCCGCATAGGCCCGTTCGACGACGGCAAATGTCGCATCGCGCAGCTTGCGAGCCCGCTCGACGGCGCTCGCCGTTTTTGCCCAGCGCTCCATCGGCACTTCGATGCTGATCGGCAAATCGTCGGGCAGCGCCCGCAGGATGCCCGCCAGATCGAGACCGCCCTCCCCGGGAATCAAACGCTCGCAACGCGCCTGATACAGCAGCGTGTTGAGATCGGTGGGACGTTCGGCGGGCGCGTCGCAGAACTGCAGGTATCCGAAATACTCGCGCGGCAACGCGCGCAGTTCGTCAATTGACGACGCTGCCCGGTCGAAGTGGATGGGATCGATGATCAGCCCTGTGTTGCGCCGCCGCGTTGCCTTCACGATGCGCGCGCCCTGCGTGATGTTCTTTACGTCGGTCCACGGCATCGGTTCGAGCGATGGAGAAAGGCCGAGCGGCTCGGCGAGATCGCAGAGTTGCGCAAGGCGCTCGGCGGTACGAGCCTCATCCGGGTCGTTGCCAGCCACCAGCACGTAGCGCGCACCAAGTTCGGCGGCGGTGTCGAGCGTGGGTTTGTACGCGGTCACATTGGTATCGGGCTTGAGCCGCAGGATCTCGACGTCGAGCACGCGCACGCCGGTGTCTTTCAGGCGCGCCAGCGTCTCGCGTTTGAGCGGGGTATCGCCGACGAGCTCGTACCGCACTTCGTGATCGGTCGCCGGGAGCAGCCGCAGGCCGACGAAATCGTAGCCGGCCCGGGCTGCGCACTCGACCATCTGCGGCGGGCTCAGTTCGAGTATGGTCAGCGCCGACAGCGAGAGCGCGCGCGAAGATTGCTGTGTCATGTCGTCTCGTTCCATTCGTTCGATGAAGGACCTGGTGCCGCATCGATTGTGTCGTCAGGCTCCTTGAGCTTGGGCAGCCATGCGTGCCGGCGCGTTGATCGCGCCGTACGCATCGTATGCATTCACGCGCTGCGTGACCTCAAAGAACAGCCCGCCGTCCAAACACTCCGTGTAGATATGGAAATAGTCGCCGGCCGCGGACCGGTCGAACAGCACGCCCGCGCTTCGCAAGCGCGCCAGCAGATCGTCATCGAGGTCGACGCGCGTGATCAGATCGTCGTAGTAGTTTCCCGAGATCGGCACGAAGCGCGCGCCGCTGGCCGTCAGGCGCGCCACTGCGTCGAAGATGTCATCGGTACTCAAGGCTATGTGATGAACCGCCACGCCTCCTCCGGCGCTCACCGTGCGGGCCGTGCGCGTGCGCTGGCTCAGCGAGACGTTGAGCACCAGCCGCACGCTGCGATCTGCGTTGGCTACGCCGCGGCTGCGTACCAGGCCAAACGGATCGGCGAGTTCGAGGCTCTCCCCGGGCTCCAGGCCGAGCACCGCGCGCACAAACAGGATCCACGTGTCGAGTTGATCGACGGCGAGCCCGAGCGCAACGTGATCGATACGTTTCAGGCCGGCTCCAGCGGCGGACCTGCCAGGCTCGTCCTCCAGCACGAAATCCGCCTCGTACAGACCATTTGGTCCGAGCGCGGACGACACGAAGCTGATCAGCATCCCCCCGGGCGAAACTATCGCCGGAACCCGCTGCTCATGCGGCCCCAAAGGACCATCGTAGCGCTGGGAGTGCATCGCGGTGGCGCGGCCGACCGCGCTTGCCGGATCGGCGGTGCGCATGGCGAGCGCACACACAGACAGCCCGTGGGCCTCGAAGCGGCGGCGTGCGAAGGAGTCCGGCTGTGCGTTGACAATCAGATTGATGTCGCCCTGCCGGTACAGCACGACGGCCTTCGAGCGATGGGTGCCGGCACGCCGAAAGCCGAACTGCCGCAGCAGTACGTCAAAAGCTTCGGCTGAAGATTCATCCGCGGCGAACTCGATATACGACAGTCCCATGATGTCGGGCACCGGGGGTGGACTGTACAGCTCGACGCGTTGCAGCACGCTCGCGCGCCGGTCCGTGAAGCGTGCGTTGCTCTGCGCCGGCTCCTGCAGACGTTGGCGCACCTGGCTCTCCAGATACAACAGCGAGCGCATCGCATCGACCGCAGTGCGCCGATTGGGCGTCTCGCGAAATACGTCGTTGAAAATCTCGAGCGACAAGGGTCCGGTATAGCCCGCCAGCAGCACCTGCTCGAGGAAATTCGTCATGTCGAACTGTCCCTGGCCGGGAAACGACCGGTGGTGCCTCGCCCATTGCAGCACATCCATCGACAGTAGCGGCGCGTCGGCCATCTGCAGGTAGAAGATCTTCTCCCCCGGAATGTCGGCGATGCCCGACGGGTCATCGTTGAGCGACAGTGTGTGAAAGCTGTCGAGTATCAACCCAAGGTGCGGATGATCAGCGCGCCGGACGATCTCCCACGCCTGCCCATACAGCTTGGTCACACGCCCCCACGCGAGCGCTTCGAAGCCGACCCTGAGGTTGCGCATCGCCGCGCGCCCGGCAAGTTCGTGCAGTTGCGCGGCTGCCAGCGCCGGATCGTCGATGACGAGCAGCGACGTATTCGAGCAGCACAGCATGACCGGCGCATCCAGTTCCTGCATCAGGTCGAACTTGCGCTCGGCACGCTCCAGGCTGCGCCGAAACTGCGCTTCGGGCATTCCTTCGAAATCGCGAAACGGCTGATACAGGTCGATGGTCAGCCCAAGGTCGGCCGCCATGACGCGCAAGTCCCGGGCTGTGCCCTTGAAGTTGATGAAGTCGTTCTCGAACAGTTCGATACCGTCGAAGCGCGCGGCCGCAATGGCCTCCAGCTTCTCGGGCAGCGTCCCGCTGAGCGACACGGTCGCGATGGTTCGGCGCATGACTTGTTCCTCGGCTTACGTTACCGCCGCCCTCCATGGGGCATCGTTGCCCGACGTCGCGCGTGCCATTGAGGCGGACCGCCCGCTGGGCCGGGCGCTCGCGCATCGCGTCGGGTTATCGAGCCGGCAGACCCAGCATTTCGCGCGCTTTGGCTGCGCTCGCCACCGGCCGGCCATATTCGCCGCACAACGACGCCACTCGCGTGACCAGTTGCGCATTGCTCTTCGCGAGCGTTTCCTTGTCCCAGCGCACGTTGTCTTCCAGACCCGTGCGGCAGTGCCCGCCCATCTGCAACGTCCAGTGGTTCACCTCGAGCTGGTGCCGCCCGATGCCAGCCGCGGTCCATGTTGCATCCGGCAACAACGCCTTGAGTTGCTGGACCTCGAACTCAAGAATCTCTCGACGTGCCGGGAGTGCGTTCTTCACGCCCATCACGAACTGAACATGCACCGGGGATTTCAGCAGCTCTTGTTGCACGAGGTCCACCGTGCTGTACAGCATCGCCAGATCGAAGATCTCGATTTCCGGTTTGACATCGTAGTCGAGCATCATCTTCGCGAGCGAGCGCACGAAGTCCGGCGGATTTTCATAGACGGTAGTCGGAAAATTGACCGAACCCGTCGCGAGCGATGCCATGTCCGGGCGCAGATCGAGCATCGCGCCACGCTGCTCGAATGAGCGACCGCGGCCGCCTGTCGAAAACTGAATGATGATGTCGGGGCAGTGCTTGCGGATGCCGTCCTGAAGCGCGGCGAAACTCGACCGGTCGGAACTGGAGTTTTCCTGTTCGTCGCGCACGTGCAGATGAACGAGCGATGCACCGGCTTCGTACGCTTCATGGGTGCTTTCAATCTGCTCTGAGATTGTGATCGGCACGGCCGGATTGTCCTTCTTGCGCGGCACTGAGCCTGTGATGGCTACGGAGATAATGCATGGTTGACTCATGGCTAACACTCCAGGATATCGGTCCAACCTGTCTCGCGCATGTCGCGAGCAATCATGACAGCGTGCTCGGGAAACTGTCCGCGCAGCATGCCACTACCAAGTCTAGTTCAACCCGGACGCGCTGACGTCCGGGTACTCTTAAGCGACCGCGGTGTGCGCCATTCGGCGGCGCAGCCGCATGTTTTTTCTCCTCCACTGGCTAGAACGCGACCGCGATGCTGTGATGTCGGGCAGCGAAATCAGACCGGCGTCGTGTCGAAGATCGATCCGCTTTTCGCAGCTTCAGTGATGGCTTCGGTAATGCGCAGGTTCCGCAGACCGTCCCGTGCGCTGACGATCGGTTCGGTTTCCCCTCGCACGACGCGGCCGAAGTGTTCGATCTGACGCGCGAGCGGATCCTCGCGCGTCATCTCGGCGACGCTGACTTCGAACGGCTTCCACCACGAGCGGTCTTGCGCGCGGGCGTACGTCTTCATGCGCATCGTCGGCACCGACAGCGAACCGAAGGTGCCGGCAATGACATAACAGTCTTCGTCGAGATAGGTCGCATAAGCCTTGTTCTCCTGCGAGGTCTGCTCCCAGCTGCGCGCGCAAGCGGCTGTGTCGGACAGCATGAAGCTCCCCAGTGCGCCATTGGCGAAGCGCAGGTTGATCGCAACGGTGTCTTCCACCGGGAAGCCACGCGTGGCGTGCGACGACAACGCCTGCACCGCGACGATGTCGCCGCACAGCATGCGAAGGTTGTGCACCTCGTGAATCATGTTGATCAGGATCGGGCCGCCGCCGGGTTCCCGGCGCCATGGCGCCTCGGCGTAGTACTCGTCGGCTTTGAAAAATGCCGCGGCACCCATCACGGCAACGAGTTTTCCGAGCCGGCCCTCATCGATCATTTCCTTCGCGCGCGCCATGATCGGGCTGTGCGCCCGATGATGGCCGATCAGGATCTTCGCCCCCGCCCGGTCGGCCTGCTCCACCAGCACCTCGGCTTGCTCAACGCTTGGCGCGATCGGCTTCTCGAGCAGCATGGGCACTCCCGCCTCGATGCACTTCAGTGCGTGCTCGACATGCAACTTGTTAGGCGTCGCGAGAATCACGCCATCGGGGCGGTTCTTTTCAAGCATTTCGTCCAGTGACCGGTAAAGCGGCACACCAGCCTTGGCCGCGACTGCCTCTGCAGCAGGACCCGGGTCCACAACGGCCGATAGCATGCAGGTCGGACTCCGCTGTGTCACGCCCATATGGGCGAGGCCGATGTAACCGGCGCCGGCCACGGCAATTCGTGTCTTGTTCATTGATATGCACCCCTCGGGTAACGGACAGAGCGCTGCCAGCCGATGCCGCACGTCATCTGTGCGGCGACTCCCGCTCGCTGACCCGGGCGGCACAGCGAGCGCTGTCAGAGGCAACGGTCCCGCGATAGAGCCGGATGCGAGACCCCGCAACCGGCACGGTCTCGCTGACGCTGGCGCCCACACGGATACTCAGGCAGCCTTCGCCGCGGCAAGGGTTTGCTTGCGCATCAGGTTGTAGTCCAGCTTGTCGACTGGAACTGCGCCACGTTCACCGAGATCGTTCAGGTGAATCCGGTACGTCTCCCGGACCATCCAGGCCGCGAACGCCGAGATTATCGTTATGCCGAAGGTGATTGCCCCGATCGTGAGGGGAATGTCGGTTGATCCGGGCGGCGCCACGGTGGCGAAGAGTGCGGGTAGCAATGCAGTGATCGTGGTGCCGATGTTCTGGGCAATGGCCATTGCCGAGACACGGGCGCGTGTCGGGAAAAGTTCGGGATAAAAGCTCGGGAAAATCGCGTTGTAGCCCTGGTAGACGATGCCCCACATAAGCATTGACATAACGATTGCCAGCGCCACGCTGTGAATGCTGATCGCGTAGAGGTAGCCGAACGACAGCAACCCTGAACCGAGCGCACCACCGATGATCAGCGGCCGCCGGCCGATTTTGTCCGACAGATTGCCGAAAATTGGAATAACAATCACCGCCACGATATTGCCTATCACGGGGATCCACAGGTAGACACTCTTGTGAAAGCCGACCCCGTATGACGGCTGGACCGCGTAGGCCGCGCCGAAAATCGTGGTGACCACCGGGATGACATTCATCAGCGCCAGGGCGACGACGGCAAGCATCTCCCTCCAGCAATGCGTGAAGGCTTCGATGATCGGCGATTTTCGGACTTCACCCTGCTCCTCCTCCGTGGCAAAAGCGGGCGTCTCGTGAACTTCGCGACGAATGATGTAGCCCGCAAACAGCACGACGACACTCAGCAGGAAGGGGATGCGCCAACCCCACGAGTTAAACGCGTCTTCAGGCATGTAATGTGCGAGCGGCAGGAATACCGCCGCGGCAAGGATCTGTCCGGCCTGCACGCCCTGCAGCGTAAAGCTGGCGTAGTAGCCGCGCCGCCCGAATGGCGCGTGCTCGAGAATCATCGAACTGGCGCCGGAGATCTCCCCAGCCACCGCGAAACCCTGGATGAGACGCAGGATGACGAGCAGCACTGGGGCGAGCAGGCCGACCTGGTGGTACGTCGGAAGAAGGCCGACGGCCATCGTCGAAAAGCCCATGAGGAACATGCACAGGAGCAGCACCGTTTTTCGGCCATGGGTGTCGCCCCAGTGCCCGAGTACGAAGGCGCCGATCGGCCGCGCGACATATCCAACCCCATAGGTTGCCAGCGACGCGACAATGGCGATCTTGGGGTTCCCTGAGGGGAAGAACAACTGGGGGAAAATCAGGGACGCCGCTGTCGCATAGATAAAGAAGTCGTAGTACTCCAGCGCCGAGCCGATCCAGCCGCTGGCGGTCGCCTTTTTGGTCTGATGTGCGCCGTGCGGTTCATGTTCCGTGATGCTAGCCATTTGAGTCTCCAATATTAGTAATTGATTGAAGTCGGCGTGCGCCCTGCACGTCAGCGGTCAAGAAGGCTGGAAGCCGCGCCTCGTGAGCGCGATCGCCATACCTCTGACGATTCACCGATGCTTCCGGTGACGAGCGCTACCCGCGCAGGCGAATCTGAAGTGTTCATGATGTGCATCCGGCAGACTCATGAGACGGGCGTGGCCGTTTCAAGAGAGCCGCGTGAGCGTCTAAGTTTGCGCCGCTGCGATCGCGCGAACGGTATGTTTGAAAAGTACGCGACGGACCGATAGGGGACAACATCAATCGGCAAAAAGTGGGCGCTATTCGCGCATCACGCGCGACTTTCGCCCGAAAATCGGGTTTCTACGGAGCTCGGCGATGCACGACAAAGACCGGATCGAGGGCACGGCGAAAGCGCTGGCGATCAGCAGGTATTTAACCGCGGCTATGCGTTCTCTGAGCAATAGCTCGAAACGGGCATGCGAGGGATATCAGTACCGCTAAGGGATCGCAACGGTTGTGCGGTCGCAGCAATCAGCTTGAGCAGCCTATAGGACCAGAACCGGGAGACGCACTGCGTCGAATGTGACCGCTACGAGTATTTGATTTGCGAAACCGCGTATAACTCGTCCGGTGTGGCAGTGCCAAAGCCGAAAAATTCGAGGTACGCAGGAATCATTTCAAACAGCATGTCGGTGCCGACCTGCACGCTGCATCCTTTATCCTTCGCCGCCAGCAACAACGGCGTGTATTCCGCCTTCATGACCACTTCGCCCACAAACGTGGTCGGTGCGATGCGGTCGATGTCGAATGGCAATGGATCGTCGTCCTTCATGCCGAGCGGCGTGGCATTGACAATCAGGTCGTAGCCCGCCGGATCTTTTGATCCAGTGGTGACGACCAGTTGCGGGTAATACGTGCGCAACCGCTCGCCGAGCGCACCGGCCGCGGCGTCGCTGGCATCGAACAGCGCCAGTCCCGCCAAACCTGCCGCAGCCAATGACGCGGCGATGGCCGAGCCGACGCCACCGCTGCCCAATACGAGCGCGCGTGCCCCCTCGAGCAGGCAGCCCTTGCGTTCGACGCCGCGCACAAAGCCGGCGCCGTCGAACTGATCGCCCAGCAGGGTTCCGTCAGGCCGCTTGAGAATCGCGTTGCATGCGCCCGCAATGCGCGCGGTCGGCGTCACTTCGTCAACCAGGCCGACGGTGGTGACTTTGTGCGGCATGGTGACTAGCGCGCCGCGGATATTGGTGAGCCGGAACAGTGAAGCCAGAAAGGTCGGGTAATCGTCTGGCTTCACGCCCATCGGCATGACGACTGCGTCGATGCCGTTTTTCTCGAACCACGGGTTATAGATCATGGGCGCCTTGAACGCCTCGGTGGGATACCCAAGATGCGCGATAAGGGTAGTTCTTCCGCTGATCATTGCAGCACTCCCGAAAAGATTCCAGAACCAGGCCGGGATTTCGGCGCGTCGACCATCACTAACAATCAATATATATGACAGCGGACCAACTAGGGCGGCCGCGCGACGGACGTGCTGCTTACGACGCATCGTAAAAGAGTGTGGTCGGGTATGCGGTCGTTTCTGTAGCCTTGGCAACGCTGAGTTCGGGATCGAACAGCGAATTAGCGATGCGCAAATTCAGCGCCTTGATGAATGCATCCACGGTATCGCGCCGCTCCCCCTGATTGACGAAAACCAGATTCAATCCTGGGTATCTTGCCTGGGCGCTTGCAAGTACCGGCATCTCGGCCTGGCAAGGTGCGCACCACGTTGCCCAGAGATTGATGACGAGCGGTTTTCCGTCACGCGGAGCAAGAGCCTGCATGGTTCCCGCTTCGTTGATACCAGGTCAAATGGGAAAGAAGCAGGTGCGATGTTCATGCTGTGGAATCCTTCGGCTTTTATGGAGCAACGACGCCAGGATACGACATGGATCCGAGCCTTTACGACGCCGCAGCGCGCGGCGACAAAGAGGCGAGAAGCAGGGTAAAGCAGGCTGCCAACAGGGCGATATCCTTCAGCAGAAACTGCTCCAGCAAGGTCGAGATGATCGGGAAACCGGTCGGGCTTATTTGAGTGATACCCGGCGTGCTGAGAACAAAGGACGTCGTCAGGAGGAAGGTGGCGCTCGCCATCGCTGCTCCTAAGGCGGACACCGCTGGAATCATCGATCCGATGATCAGAGCGGCCGCGGTCGTCAGTTCGATCGTCCCCACAATCCGGGCTTCACCTCTTACGCCGAACACGCCCAGCCAACTCATCAACGGGCTGTGTGAGATTAACGGCGCGATGGCGTCGGCCGCATAGGGCGTGAATTTCTGTATCCCGAACCAGATGAAGATGGCCACCATCGACCACCGCAAAAATGCCAGATGCAGATAAGTCCCGCTGCTCTTTTCTGCCACTCGGAAATGAATGTTCATGATCTTTCACACTGCCTCTGTAGAAGTTGCGATGGTTTTGTCCTGGCGCGTGCCGGAAGCCAGAACGCCTTCGGCATTCAGCACCGCCTTGAGTACTTCGGGCGACAGCGCGCCTAGCGCAACGAACAGGTTCGGGATGCTGCCTGCGGCCTTCTTGACCTGGGCATAGACTTCGGCAGTCGCGCCAGTGGCGGACTCAACTGCGGGTACGGTGATTCGGCTCATGGTGTTACTCCTTCATCAGGTGGGTAGGAGTCTTCACTTTAAGCCGAGGGAATGATATTTTTAAGCCTAAAAAATCGCAATAAAATGCTCATTCGTATCATTTCTTTCAGTTGGCCGGGCAACGCGGACATCGCGTTCATCGCGTCTAATCAGGCTTTTCGTCACCCGGAACCGACGTAGCGGACCACGCCGCCTGCACTTCTGCAATCAGTGCTGCCGAGCGTCCTTCGTAACGCGGCGAAAAGTGGAACGGTACAACCCCCCGGGCGCCGATCCGGCGCGCAATCAGACCCGCCTGGCGGGCCGTCAGGTGATTCTTGCGCAGGGCATGGGTCTTGTCCTCGTCAAGAAATACGCTCTCGATAAAAAGCAGGTCCACGTCGTGCATCAACTCCGACAGGGTCTCTACGTTCGGTTCCGTATAGCGCAAGTCTGTTATGTAGCCAATGCGCCGCCCGGGAACGACGTCGAGGATCAGGTGACGCAGTTCGCCGACCTGTCGGGTCATCGCGTGGTCGCCATGCCGATCGCGCCACTGAACCTGAATGGGCGTCTCGTCGGGGACGCCGGTCAGCACCGCATGTTTCAGTTCGCGCAGCCACGCACCCGTCGACACCCCCAGCGCCGCGAGCCGGTCCTTCGCGACGATGACGCGGGCCTTCTCCTCGAGCACGTACGCAAGGCACGGGATGTCATGATCGACAAATCGGCCACGCACGCGAAAGGTTGTTTCGTTGTGCACCACGTCGTCAGATCGTTCAAAGGATGAGCCGGCTTCGCGGACGAACCGTCTCCGGCTTGAAAAGAGTGCGCGCTGCCCGCCACCGTCCACTCCGATTTCGCGCGCGTCGATCACCAGCTCGACCTCGTAACGATGCACTACGTTCCAGGTATAGGCGCTCAGCTTGTGTTCGATTTGTGCAAGAAAGTTGGGTCCGCCAAACATCACGATGCCAGCCTTGCGCCCGAGCATCACGCGCAAAAGACGATCGAAGCCGGAAAAATGGTCCATGTGCGTATGGGTAACGAACACATGTGACAAACGCATCAGGTGGCGGGGCAGCAGCGTGGAGATATCGCCAAGATCGAAAAGGAGGGCACGCCGTTCATCGCAAAAGTCCACATATAGACCTGGGTCGCCAAACGCGTCATTGACAAGCGTTGGTTTGAAGAGGGCATGCATGAATCTGCCAGGGCGGAGTACGAATGGCTGTTGTGGATGAACGCAGTATGGATATTCTTCGTGCTATGGCAAAAATCAGAACCGTCCGGAGCGTCAGTCCGGGGTCGTAAAGACCGTCAATACGCCGGTGTAGCCGTAAAGGTGATTCCTTGCAATCTCGCCGCCGGCGAAGAATCCCACCAGCGGTACCTCGCCTAGGGCATTTCGCACGGTCTGCAACTCCGCATGCCGCGCTCCGAAGTGCGGCCCACCCCGTCCCGAGCAACTGACATACAGGGCGCCCGACATGTGCCCCGCCGTGCCGCTTTCCAGTTCCGCGCGGATTTCCGTTGCAATGCGCACCAGATCGACCCGCGCAGCCTCGGGGTTGCGCGTGCAAAAGGCCAGATGCATGCCGGGCTCGACCCGATCCGCAATCGCCAGGACCCGGTGCTGGGTATCCACGCCCACCAGGTGCCGCACGAGTGTATCCGCGCCGAACTTTCCAGGCCATTTCGGCACGTCCTCGGCGCCGGTGCTCAAGCCGGCCAGGGTGGTAGACAGCGCCTGCGACAACACATCGATTGGCAGATCCCGGTCGAGTCCAAGATCTTGCAACACGCAATTGAGTGCGGGCTTGCCGTCCAGCGTGCCCACCAGATTGTGTTGGGCCTGGGTGATGGTGCGCACCGGCCCGATGGGCTGGCAGCCCTGCGTCACGCGTGAGATCAGACCGACCTCGGGGCCGAAGAGCACGCCGGACATTCCCCCGGTGAACACTCCATCCGCCATGTGCAGCGGACGGTTTCGCGCCGAGGACAGGCCGCCGAAGAGATAACCCGTGGTCGTGCGGGCGCTCAGTTCGTGCAGCAATTCTTGCACGTCCGGCGTGCTGCCCTCGGCATGGACGAGCGCGGTATGGGCCACGAACCCGGAGGATGTCGCAGGCAGGGGCTGCAAACCGGAGAATAGCCGGAACGATTCACGTGGCAGCGCCGCGAGCATCAGCACCAGGGCCGGTTCGTCGATGTATTCGATGCCGCTGGCGGCCACACCGACACCGACCGTACCGACCCAGGCGACGCCTGGCTGACCCCGGTGCAGTTCGTCGAGGATCGCCTCGGACGCGGGTGCGTAATAGTCGCTCACGTAACACCAGCCGAGCGTGAACGGAGCGGATTCGTCAAGCTGCGCCGCACGGGCCGCAATTTGGGTTTGAATTTGCCTCTGGCACTCGGCGAGAGCCACCCGCCAATCGGCGTGGGCGGCGTGAGCGTGGACAAACGAAGCGCGGGACATGGCCCAACCCTGTCGAAGACAACAATAAGTTGGACCTCCGCTGGCAAGGCATGTTCAGCCGGCCGTTGAGAAACCCGAGATCAGACCGGCCGCCAGGGCTTGCGGTTCATGAGTACAACTCGTGATGTCCGGAACGTCGTGGACGTTGCATCGTGGCGAGCAGCCCGAACAATTGAGCGGTGCGGCGTGTAACTTCGCGCACCGGGCGAGATCGGTGGCCGTTATGATAGCCATGTGGCCCCCGGCAAATGAATACGTATTTCACGTATTTTCGTCAAGGCCGGTACCAATCGCATCGGCGACACCTGCAATGAAATCAGGGTCGGACTGACAGACCCACTGCATGAGACCTCAAAAAATTTGTCAAGATGTTATGTCACCCGGGCATGCGGCTTGCCTGAGCTTTTTGAGAACGTTAAAACCACGCCTCATTAACTGACATGTGGTCTATGGTGCTATCACTCCGCTATTTGGGAGTTTTGGGAATCTGCGCTTTGTTCGCGGCTTGCGGACAGATTGCGCCCGAACATGCTGCGTGCAGAGTTGATTCCTGTCGCATGCGACACGAGATGTTGCAATCCGGCGAGGCGTCATGGTATTCGGCAACGTTCCAGGGGCATCTGACCGCAAATGGAGAACGCTATGATGGCGGCGCATTAACGGCTGCCCATCGAACATTGCCGCTCGGCAGCTATGTGCGCGTCAGTTCGTTGGCAACAGGAAAGTCGGTTGTCGTGCGTATCAACGATCGCGGACCATACATCAAACACCGAATTATCGATCTCTCTTATGCCGCGGCGAAGACCTTGGGTTTGACAGACGCACGGTCGATGCAAGTACGGATTGAACGAGTAGAGAGCACGGCGAACACACAGACGGAGTCGGACGGCGGCGGAATCTTGACGACGGGAAACGGCAGTCGGTAGAAAACACGCGGGGCGTCAACGGCGTTGTGGTTCCGGGTCGTTAAAAGAGCACCCCAGCGACTTCGCCACCAACAGTAATCGTGGCTGAACAGGACACGCGAGCATCGGGGTGTACTATCGTATTCGCAGGATCATCCTGCGCGCGGCATTGGGTACGTCGTCAATAGCGGTCAATAAACCGCGATTGGGCCCTTGGGGAACAGCATGAGGGGCTTGCTTGTGGCATGGGTATGCGCGTGTGTGCTGTCGGTTGCCGCGGCGCAGGGTCTGGCGACTGCCCCCGTGCCCGGGACCACGGTCGGCGCGAAGGACTACCTGGCCGGAGCGAAGCGAGTCGTCGATGCTGCGGCGCAACCCGCTGCACCTTGGAACGGGCCTCGCAACGGGCCGCGCGCCCAACTCGGGAAACGCGTCGCCATCGTCGCCGAGGATTTGCGCAACGGCGGCATCGTCGGCGTAGTCGACGGCGTGCTGGAAGCGGCCAAGGTCATCGGCTGGAGCGTAAAGATATTCGACTCCGGCGGCACGCCGGACCTGCGGCTGAAGATGCTTGCGAATGCGCTGGCAAGTCGTCCAGACGGTCTGATCATCGTCGGTGGCGACGCACGCGCGCTGCTGCCCGGGCTGCGGCCGTTTGCCGAGCGGAGCATTCCGATCGTCGGCTGGCATGTCGCGGCCCAGGCCGGACCGGTGCCTGGCACGCCCGTGGCGATGAACGTGGCGACGGATCCGCTCGAGGTCGCGCGCGTGACCTCGCTGGCAGCCATCGTACAGTCCGGCGGGCATGCGGCAGTCGTCATCTTCACCGACTCCAATTTCCGAATTGCGCAAGGCAAGGCAGATGAAATGGCTGCCGTTGTGCGCGCGTGCAGCGGCTGCACCTTGCTCGAAGTGCGCGACGTGGCGATCTCGCGCAGCCATGAACTGATGCCGGGCACGACACGCGCCTTGCTCGCGCGGTATGGCAAGCGGTGGACGTATGCACTGGCCGTCAACGACATCTACTTCGACTACGCCGCCCCGGTGCTGACCCAGGCCGAAATGCCGAACACCGCCATGGCCATGCTGTCGGCTGGCGACGGCAGCGAGTCCGCCTTCCTGCGTATCCAGACGGGCAGCTTCCAGACGGCCACCGTGGCCGAACCCGTGAATCTGCACGGCTGGCAGTTGGTCGACGAGATGAACCGGCTCTTCGCCAGGGAAGGCGTCACGGACTACGTGTTTCCGGTGCATCTCGTGACGGCGGACAACATCGCCGCGGACGGCGGCAATCGTCTGCTCTACGACCCGGCCAACGGCTATCGCGACGTCTATCGCCGCATCTGGCAACGCCCGTGAAACTTCCACTCCCACGATCGCTCACCGCGCAGTTCACGCTCGCGGTTTCGTGCCTGGCCGCCCTGGTAATCGCGGTCAGTGCCACGACCCTCTACTCGTTGGCCGGCTCGGTCCACGCGATCCGCCAGTTGGCCGAAGAGCGGCTGGCCCGCCAGGAGGACGCACAGGACCTGGCGCAGCGCACGCTGATGATCGAACGCCTGGCATTGCAGTTGTCCAGTGACGATACGGTGGACGCTGTGCGCGAGACGCATCGGCATGTCATCGAACAGCTGGCATCCTTCGACCGCCTGGTGGACCGCCTCGCCTCCGCGACCACGAGCGACAACGTCGGTGTCGACGCGCTGGCGATGCATCGATCGAGCCAGCGCTTCCGCAACACGGTCAACATCGAGGCGCAGGTGCGCGAGACTGCGCTGGGCACCGGAGCCGCGCCGCGGTCCGGCGCGTCATTGGCCAGCCTGGACGACGATCTGCGCCGCCAGGCTGACGCTCTGGCCGCCGCGGCGCGCCAGCAGTTGGGTTATTTCACGCGCGACTACCGGAAAGCGGTTCAGGATCTGGCCGAAGACCTGGACCGCACGCGCAACTGGGTGGGGGGCGAAGTTGCGGTGAGCCTGCTGCTTGCCTGGCTGATCGCCCGGCCATTCCTCGGTCGCCACGTCGTGGCGCGGCTGCGCCGGGTCAGCCACTTCCTGCGGCAAGGTGACGTCGACGGCGTGCAAGCCGGTGTCCCCGTTCACGGCCGCGATGAGATTGCCGATATGGCGCGCGCAGTCGAGCAGTTCCTCGAAGACCGGCGCCAGCGCAGGCAAGCCGAGGATGCGCTGAAGGAACTCAACGCCGAACTCGAGGCACGCGTGACACAGCGCACGGCCGAACTCAGCACGGCGCTTGCGGGCCAGACGGCCGAGATCGCCGAACGGCAGCACGCCGAAGAGGCTGCGCGAGCGAGCGAGCACTTCCTGGACAGCATCATCGAGAACATCCCCGACATGATCTTCGTCAAGGATGCGGCGACGCTGCGCTTCGTGCGTTTTAACAAGGCGGGAGAGCAACTGCTCGGCTACCGGCGCGAGGAACTCATCGGCAAGTCCGTCCACGAGCTGTTTCCGGCGCAGGAGGCAGATTTCTTCGCACTGAAGGATCGTGACGTGCTGGAGTCGCAGCAGATGGTCGACGTGCCAGAGGAGCCGGTTCACACACGTCACGGGCCGCGCCTGGTGCACACAATGAAGATCCCGATCGTCGACGTGCGCGGCGAGCCGCAGTTCCTGCTCGGCATCTCACGCGACATCACAGAGCAGAAGCGTGCCGAAGAGGAACTGCGGCGCTATCGCGAGCACCTCGAAGATATGATCCGCGAGCGAACGGCTGAACTGGCCGTCGCCAAGGAACACGCCGATGCGGCCAATCAAGCCAAGAGTGACTTTCTTGCGCACATGAGCCACGAGTTGCGCACGCCGTTGAACGGAATTCTAGGGTACGCGCAGATCCTGAAGCGCGATAAGCGCCTCGATCAACGCCAGGTCGATGGGGTCACGGTGATCCAGCGCAGCAGCGAACATCTGCTTGCGATCATCAACGACATCCTGGACATGGCCAAAATCGAGGCCGGAAGGGCGGAGCTCAACCTATCCGACATTTCGCTTGACCGGTTCATCTACTTCATCGCCGAGACGATTCGGGTGAAGGCAACGGAAAAGGGCTTGGCCTTCGCGTGCGAGATGGCACCCGATCTGCCCGCGGGCGTGCGGGTCGACGAAAAACGGCTGCGCCAGGTGCTGCTCAACCTGCTCTCCAACGCAATCAAATTTACCGAAGAGGGGAGTGTGTGTCTGCGCGTCGGTTATCTGCCGCCTGCGCGGCTGCGTTTCGAAGTGCAGGACACCGGCATTGGCATAGACGAAGCGCGTCTGGAGGCGATCTTCCAGCCTTTCGAGCAAGTGGGCGATGCTCGGCACCGAGTTGGTGGCACGGGGCTGGGCCTGGCCATCAGCCGGCAGCTTGTGCGTTTGATGGGTGGCGAGTTCCGCGTCGAGAGCCGCCGCGGTGCAGGCAGCGCCTTCTCGTTCGAGCTGAACGTCCCGGTGGTGGCGCCTCAGGCAGTTGTCGTCCCGTCCGAATGGGCGGTAAGCGGCTATAAGGGGCCGCGCAAGACCATTCTCGTCGTGGATGACGTAGCGGCAAACCGTGCTGTGGCAGTCGATATGCTCGGCCAGCTCGGATTCGACGTGGTGGAGGCCGTCAACGGATTTGAAGCATTGGAGAAAGCCAAAGCGCTACGGCCGGCGCTCATCCTGATGGATGTCCTCATGCCTGGGATGGACGGGCTCGAAGCAACGCGGCGCTTTCGCGAAATGCCGGAGTTCGGGGATCTGCCCATCGTTGCGGTTTCCGCCGGCGCCTCGGGGAGTGATGCGGCGAAAAGCCTGGCGGCCGGTGCAAACGCCTTTCTGTCAAAACCGGTTGACCTCAGTCGGCTGTTGTCACAGGTCGCGGCCCTCCTGAATATCGAGTGGAGCGACGAAGTTCCGCAGACGCAAGCCGCCGGAGCGGGCCGAACGGCTGTACGCGCCGCCGATCCCTCCGTGGGAAGCTTGATCGTGCCGCCGCCGGGGGAAATCGAAGCGCTACACCACCTGGCGCGACTGGGCGACATGCGTGCCATCGTGCAACATGCCACGCACCTGACCGAGCTTGACGAGCGCTATCGTCCTTTCGCCGACCACCTTTGCCAGCTAGCGAAGGATTACCGATCCAAAGCAATCCTCAGCTTCGTCGAGCAATATCTGGAAAGGAGGCAAGCACCATGATTGGCACCGACGTCTGAGCGTCCGAGCCGCAAGACGGGCGAATGAGGCTTCGTGGCCGGCTGGTGCCTGATGAGAGTGGACAGCGTCGGCAGCGGATGCATTCTTAATGCGGTCCTTCCGGAAGGACTATGCTTTGCGCTATGAACAATCACCATACAGTCACATTTTCGACCTATTACGTTTCCCTACCAGCCATTCATTTTTAGTCGACGTGCAGGAGGTGTCTTAATGACGAACGCCCGCCCCGCCCTCAAACCCCGTACACTGGTCGCCGCTGTGATGCTCGCTGTTGCCGGCGGCTCGAGTGCGCAGGCGCAAACGTCGCAAGCGACTGCGCCCCCCGATGCTTCGCACGTGAGCCAGCAGCAGCCGCTAAGTGGCGTCGATCCGGACAACGTTGCAGACGGGTCGGAGCCAGCGGAGGATCCTCCGAACCTCGCATCTGCGGCTGTTAGTGCCGCGACACGCGCACTGACACCTGGCGCCGCCCTCGCCCCATCCTTCACCGCGACCGACTGGCCCACGTTCGGCATGAACGCGCAGCGGACCGGAAATAACCCGGTGGAGACGGTGTTGACGACGTCCACCGTGGCGAGTTTGCACACTCACTGGACGAAGGATCTGGGCGGCCCCATCCTGACCCAGCCGACGCTGGCGGCGGGCGTGAACATCAACGGCACGCTGACTGATGTCGTCTATGCCGCGACCCTCCAGGGGAGCATGTTTGCGCTTAACGCTTCCACCGGTGCCGTCATCTGGCAACAAAAGGTCACGCCCGCGCATACCACCTGCGCCGACTTCAACATGTCAGGTGGCAACATCGGGTACATCGGGACGCCCGCCATCGACCGTACCCGGAACCGGCTGTACATCGTGAGTGGGGACGGGTTTCTACATGCGTATGACCTGGCAACCGGCGCCGACCTTCCGGCATTGCACGTCTTGATCCCGGATAAGGCCGATGTGTCAAGGACCTTTGTCTTCGGCGGCCCGACGCTTAGCGGCACGTCGCTATACGTCACGACGGCCAGTGCCTGCGATTTCACGCCGTACCATGGAAAAGGCGTGCAACTCTCGGTTACCAACGGGGCGATCCTGCAGCAATGGTACCCGGACGGTGCAACCGGACCGAATGGCGGTGGTATCTGGGGGTTTGGGGGCGTCTCGGTCGTGCGTGGCGGGTCAGCGGTGTACGCCCTGACGGGCAACGCGTTCGCCAGTCCGCAAAATACCGCGTTTGCAGAACACGTCGTCAAGCTCACCAGCAGCCTCGCTGTGACTGCGTCAAACGCACCGATGCCGCCGGCTACCAAAGACGCCGACTTCGGTGCGACGGCACCGCTGTTCCAGCCGCGTAGTTGCCCAACGATGCTGGCAGCGTTCCAGAAGACCGGCGAACTGTTCCTCTATAACCAGGCCACCATCCCGTCCGGCCCCGTTCAGACACTGGATATCAGTCAGCCCAGGGATGCCGGAACCAACATCGGTCTGCCTGCATTTGATCCGGTACTGAAACAGCTATACATCGGGTCGCCCTCCGATTCGCCGACCGGCTTCAACAAGCACGGGCTTCTCGCGCTGGCCTTCAACAGCACGTGTACCGTCAGCCTTGCCTGGCAGCAACCGGTCGGAAAAAACACGATTTCCGACAATCCGTCCATCCCTCCCATCGTCGCCAACGGGGTGGTGTACTACGCCGACGGCATCGCCAGCCAGGTGTATGCGGTGAACGCAAAAAGCGGACAGATACTCTGGAGCACCGATAACCTTCCGGTCGCTGAGCGGCCCGCGGGCGGCGTCCTAACGTCGCCCACAGTCGTGAACGGGCAGCTTTTCGTGGCGGGCCTCGACCACATACTGCGTGCCTTCGGTCTGTAGCACACGGCATCGAATAACCCTTAACGCACCCCGTCGGTCGGTCAAAACTGTTGCAATAGCGCTCGCCAGCATCGGACCATACCGGACCGGCGAGCTGCGTGTACGATAGGACCAGTTGACTTATGAGTCTCAGGAGACACCATGAAAGCGGTGTGCCCGCTGCACGGGCCAACGACCATCATCCGCACGAACGCGCACGGGTT
>CABFVV010000006.1_pt2 | contig 47052 bp, 42 predicted proteins | sample 8864751 | NCBI WGS metagenome assembly CABFVV01 (sample SAMEA5735770, study PRJEB23740) | soil metagenome | biome: forest; feature: forest soil; material: soil | place: USA | collected 2013-10-13 | depth 0.1 m | reverse complement strand
CGGCGGCGCTCGCCCGTCAGGGACGACGGGTACTAGTGCTCGAGCAGCACAGCGTGGCCGGCGGCCTCACCCAGACCTTTACGCGTGGGGACTGGACCTTCGCTACGGGTGTGCATTACATCGGCGGGTGGGGGCGAACAGCTAGCGCCAGCGGGCGGAGCCGGGCGGCTCCCGCGGGGGGGGGGGTGGGAGGGGGTGCCGGAGCATGAGGAAATTTTGCTGCGCGGTCGATAGTTTGTCACGCAGAAAAAGTTTGATTGGGCCGTAACCTTTTGCGGCGACTGACCGAACTTCATTAGACGGCCGGAATGCCGGGCCGCAACCCTCAGGAGGAAACGTGATGAATAAACGTGTTATGGCCGCCTCGGCCTTTTCGTCGGCAATCGGGCTGGCACTTGCCATGCAGACGGTACCGCTCCAGGCCCAGACCATGAAGGAAATGCCGAAAGTTGTGAAAGACAACATGGCGAGGATGGCGGCAAACAAACTGGAGAAGTGTTACGGAGTCAACGCCGTATCGAAAAACGACTGCGCTGAAGGCGCACACTCCTGCGCCGGACAAGCGACGCAGGCACGCGACACGAAGTCGTTCGTTCTGTTGCCCGCCGGGGATTGCAGCAAAATCCAGGGCGGCAAGTTGAAGCCAGCTTGAGCAGGCGGGGATTTCATGGATGCTGCTTCCGTTGCGTCGCAATTTGCGCATGACCTGATTCCGGCATGCGCCGGGGTCGGGCTGCGCTTTCGACACCATCAGGAGGTTGTCGAAGAGCAGCCGGTGGCCGCCTGGTTCGAGGTGCATACCGAGAATTACATGGGCGGGGGCAGCGCTCCGGCATATCTCGACGCCATTCGACGGGACTATCCAATCTCGCTCCATGGGGTGGGACTTTCTTTGGGCAGCGCCGAAGGCATCGATGTTCGACATCTCGAGAGTGTGCGCGATGTCATGAAGCGTGTTGAGCCCGGGCTGGTTTCTGAACACCTGTCCTGGAGCCTAAGCGATGGCGTCTACCTCGCCGACCTGCTGCCGCTGCCGATGACGGAAGAAGCGCTGAGCATTGTCTGCACGAACGTCGACAGGACCCAAACCTACCTGCAGCGTCGGATTTCGTTAGAAAACCCATCGAGCTATCTGCGGTTCCGCCACTCAACCATCCCCGAATGGGAATTCCTTGCGGAGGTCGCGCGCCGCACGGGATGCGGCATCCTCTGTGACGTCAACAATATCTACGTCAGTGCCAGCAATCACGGTTGGGATGCGCTGACCTATCTTGAAGCTTTGCCGCCGGAGTCAGTTACCGAGGTCCACCTGGCGGGGCACAGCATCCGGCAGCTTGACCAGGGCCAGATAATTCGCATTGACGACCACGGCTCGCGCGTCGCGCCTCCCGTGTGGGACCTGTTCGAGCTGGCACTCAAGCGTTTTGGACCGGTCCCCACGCTAGTCGAATGGGACACCGATGTGCCGGCGCTTGAGGTTCTGATGGAAGAAGCCGCAATTGCAGAGATCGCTATTGAGAGGCAGCGAAATGACAACCTGTGCGCCCACGCTGCTTGAGCTGCAATGTGCAGTCCGCAGGGACTTGCTTGGGCTTTCCGATGGAGATGCATCCGGGTATGTGGTACCGGACGGCCTGGCTCCGCAGGCGCGGCTCGCCATCTATCGAAATACGGCGAACAGTACGCTGCTTACAGCGCTAAGGCTGACTTATCCAGCCGTGCAGGCTCTGGTTGGGTCCGAATTCTTCGAAGGCGCGGCTCGACTTTTTATTGAGCAACACCCACCGTTGAACGCACAGCTAGACAGCTACGGTGCCACGTTTCCGGATTTCCTGGCACAGATGCCAGAAGCGGCGTCTCTTATCTATCTGCCAGATACGGCACGACTCGAATGGGCGGTGAATGAGGCGCTACACGCGCCAGACGCAAAGCCGCTTGACTTACGGCGCCTTGAGCAACTCGACGCAGCCGACATGCACGTCGTAAGGTTTTTGCCGAGCCCGGCCGCGCGGGTACTTGAGTCGCCGTTTCCCGTCGATGCCATCTGGCACGCAGTGTTGTCACGGGACGACAGCGCACTGGCAAACATCAATCTGACTGCTGACCGGGTCTGTTTGTATATCCACCGAGGGCCTTCGGGTGTGGAGGTGAACCGCATGGCGGAGGGCCAATGCCGGTTCACGGCTGCCTTGATTGCGGGGCGCCCCTTGCATGATGCCCTTGTCGACGTGCCGGACGCGGAGACATCCGTCTGGCTCGCACACCTTCTTGCATCAGGATGCTTTGTCGACATCCGCCTATCAAATGAGGCATCCAGCCAAACTATTGGGAGGCAAGTCACGTGATGCCGGAATCTCAATCCGCTCATCGCAGTTCAATACTGATTGACCGCGCACTGCGCGCCGTTGGGCGGTTGGAGCGAGTGCCGCATACAGTTCTCGCGCTTCCACTGAGGCTCGCTGTTGCAACGGTCTTCTGGAACTCGGCGATGACCAAACTGGCCGACTGGAATGCCGCGCTCGAGTTATTCAGGGAAGACTATCGACTACCGTTGCTTCCTCCCGAGGTTGCAGCCTACCTGGCGGTGTCAATTGAACTAACGACACCTGTTCTACTTGTGCTCGGCCTGGCGACGCGACCCGTAGCAGTGGTCCTGCTCGGCATGACAACCGTAATTGAGGTGTTCGTGTATCCGCAGGCATGGCCCACGCACATTCAATGGGCTGCCATGCTGCTGGTCTTACTGTGTCGGGGTGCCGGCAAATGGTCATTGGACTACTGGCTATACAGACGCTTTAGTAGTCGCCCGGCGTCAAGGGTGTAACGCGATGAATCTAAAATGGAAGCGTGTTATGCGCCGTTTAGGAGCATTTTCCCGTTCGGAAACAAAAAAGCCGCTGACCTTGTGGATCAGCGGCTTCTTCTTGCAACTGGTGGCGAATCAGGGACTCGAACCCCGGACCTGCGGATTATGATTCCGTCGCTCTAACCAACTGAGCTAATTCGCCGAAAGAAGCGAGATTATGAGGATAGGGCCGGGGGCTGTCAACCCCCGGCGCGCAACTTTTTTAAATTGCCCGGGCTATCCGGCGTTTCAGTCCCTCGCGTAAATATCCGAGTCCTTGGTTTCCCTGACGAACAGCATGCCGATCACGAGCGTGACGAGCGCGACCACAATCGGATACCACAGCCCCGAGTAGATGTTGCCCTTGGCCGCTACGATCGCGAAGGCGGTCGCCGGCAGGAAGCCGCCGAACCAGCCATTGCCGATGTGATACGGCAGCGACATCGAGGTATAGCGGATGCGCGTCGGGAACATCTCCACCAGCATCGCCGCAATCGGCCCGTAGACCATCGTCACGTAGATCATCATGATCGTCAGGATCACCACGCTCATTGGCCAGTTGATCTGCGACGGATCGGCCTTCGGCGGATAGCCGGCGGTCTTCAGTGTGGTCGCCAGGGTCTTGTCGAACACCTTGCCCTGGTCCTTGGCGTCGGCGGCCTTGCCGTCATACGTGTTGATCACCGTATCGCCCACCTTGATCTCCGCCAGCGAGCCCGCCGGCGCCGCGACGTTCTCGTAGTTCAAGCCGGCCTTCGAGAGCGCGCTCTTGGCGATGTCGCAGGAACTCGTGAACTTCGCCGTGCCGACCGGATTGAACTGGAACGAACACTCGTCCGGGTTCGCAATCACGACGATCGGTGCTTTTGCCGTTGCGGTTTCCAGCGCCGGGTTCGTGTAGTGAGTCAGCGCCTTGAACAGCGGGAAGTACGTGCAGGCAGCAATCAGCAGGCCGGCCATGATGATCGGCTTGCGGCCGATGCGGTCCGACAGCGAGCCGAAGAACAGGAAGAACGGCGTGCCGATCAGGAGCGCGATCGCGATCAGGATGTTGGACGTCGCGCCGTCGACTTTCAGCGTCTGCGTCAGGAAGAACAGCGTGTAGAACTGACCTGTGTACCAGACCACGGCCTGGCCGGCGGTCAGGCCGATCAGCGCGAGGATCACGATCTTCAGGTTCTTCCACTGGCCAAATGCTTCAGTCAGCGGCGCCTTCGAGGTTTTGCCTTCAGCCTTGATGCGCGCGAACACCGGCGATTCATTCAGTTGCAGGCGAATCCATACCGACACGCCGAGCAGGAAGATCGACGCGAGGAACGGAATGCGCCAGCCCCAGGCGCCGAACGCGTCTTCGCCCATGGCCGTGCGTGCGCCGAGAATCACCAGTAGCGAGAGGAACAGGCCGAGCGTGGCGGTGGTCTGGATCCACGCGGTGTAGAAACCGCGGCGTCCCGCCGGCGCATGTTCCGCGACGTACGTGGCCGCACCGCCGTATTCGCCGCCGAGTGCAAGACCTTGCAGCAAGCGCATCGCGATGAAGATCACCGGCGACGCAATGCCGATCGACGCATAACCGGGCAGGAAGCCGACCAGGAAGGTCGACAGGCCCATGATCACGATTGTGATGAGGAACGTGTATTTGCGCCCGACCATATCGCCGAGGCGGCCGAATACGATCGCGCCGAACGGCCGTACCGCGAAGCCCGCGGCGAAGCTCAGAAGCGTAAAGATGAAAGCGGCAGTCGGATTGACGCCGGAGAAGAAGCTCTTGCTGATGAAGATGGCGAGTGAGCCGGCCAGATAGAAGTCGTACCACTCGAAAACCGTACCCAGCGACGATGCGAAGATCACCCGCTTCTCATCGCGCGTCATCGGTACGTGCGAGATTTGCCCGCCAACGGTAGCCATATGTCGTCTCCAATATTGATATGTGCACGCGGTCCGCCGGCAAAGGCGTTCCCGTGGAACCGATTATTGGAGTGGAAACTTACGGCGTACTGACGTGGAGGGGTGAAATGGCAGTTTCAGGCGTAGAGAGGGGAATTCCATCAAAACGCGGCAATTGACGCCTAAGTTCTTGTAATTTTTGACAAACGTATCTCAATATGGCGCCGGCCCAAGCGTCGATTTTTGCGCTCTTAGGGTAAGTCCCGTCCCTGTTCGAGTACGTGCAAGCTGACACGCACGAGGGTTCCGGCAAGCCGTGGGGAGGTTTGGTAGACGTTATCGTCGATGGTCATCTCCCCGCCGTGCATCGTCGTGATCTCGCGGACGATCGCAAGCCCAAGGCCGCTGCCGTCGCCTTCGCGGCCGAGAATCCGATAAAAACGCTCGACCACCCGCGAGCGCTCGGCCACCGGAATGCCGAGCCCGGTGTCTTCTACTTCCAGATGCACGAGTCGCGCCGTCACGTCGTGCCGCACCCGCACGGTGATCCGTCCGCCAGCCGGCGTGTAGCGGATCGCGTTGTCGATCAGATTCGACAGCATTTCCCGCAGCATGACCGGATTGCCGTCGACTTCGACCGGCTCTTCGGGGGCTTCGTAGCCGAGGTCCATCTGCTTGGCGAGCGCAGCCTGAACCCAGTCGCGCACCGCGCTGCGCGCCACCTCGGTCACCTCAACCGGCGTGAAAATCTGGCCCGACATGCGATTTTCCGCGCGCGCCAGCGCCAGCAACTGGGTGACGAGACGCGCCGCATGCTCCGAACTGGTGGCGATCTGTTCGAGCGAGCGGTGGACTTCCTCGGAGGCGTCCTGGCGCAGCGCAAGCTCGGCCTGGGTGCGCAGACCGGCAAGCGGCGTTTTCATCTGATGCGCGGCGTCGGCGATAAAGCGCTTCTGCAACTCCATGTTCTGTTCGAGGCGCGTCAGCAGATCGTTGAACGACGTCACCAGCGGCTCGATTTCCGGCGGCGCGCGGCGGGCTTCGAGCGGCGACAGATCGTCCGGGCGGCGCGCGCGAATATGCGCCTGCAGGGCATGCAGCGGCGCGAGTCCACGCGACAGGCCGAACCACACCAGCAGGATCGCCAGCGGCAGGATCACGAACTGCGGCAGGATCACGCCTTTGATGATGTCGTTGGCAAGCTGGCTGCGTTTGTCGAGCGTCTCGGCGACCTGCACCAGCACCGGCTGAGCACCGGGCGTTTGCGGAAACTCGACGGTCGTATAGGCGACGCGGATATCGTTGCCGCGCAGCACGTCGTCGCGGAATTCCACGAGGCCAGGCGGCGGCCGGTCTTCCTCGTGCGGCAACGGCATGTCGCGCTCGCCGCCCACCAGTTCGCCGCGCGTGCCGAGCACCTGATAGAAGACGCTGTCGACATTGTCGGTGCGCAGAAAGTCGCGGGTGGAGTCGGGCAGCGACAGCTCCGCCACGCCGTTGATCGGATGGATCTGGCGGGCGAGCACGTAGGCGTCGGTTTCGAGCGCGCGGTCGAACGGGCCATTGGCGATCGACTTGGCGACCAGGTAGGTGACCGCGAGGCTCATCGGCCAAAGCAGCAGAAGCGGCGCCAGCATCCAGTCCAGAATTTCGCCGAACAGCGAGCGTGGGCGCGCTTCGGCGGCGGCTTCGGTCTCGTCGGGCGGGGCGAACGGATTGGCGTAGCGCTCGTCGCGCACCTCGTCGAGGTCCGCCGCGTGCGCCGTGGCGCGATCTGCGCGTGCGGACATGGAGGCCCCCTATTTGAAGTGATGGCTCGCGGGCATCGCGGCCGAGGGGGACGAAGAGGGCGAGGAGGGCGGCTCGGATTCGGCGGGCGGGTTGGCGCTCTGGTTCGCGTTCATGTTCACGTTTGGCGGCAGGGCGGCTTTCTCGAGGCAGTACCCGAGGCCCCGCACAGTAATGATGCGTACGCCGCTCGGCTCGATCTTCTTGCGCAGCCGATGCACGTAGACTTCGATCGCGTTATTGCTGACTTCTTCGCCCCATTCGCACAGATGGTCGACGAGCTGTTCCTTCGACACCAGCCGGCCGATCCGCTGCAGCAGCACTTCGAGCAAACCAAGTTCGCGCGCCGACAGGTCGATCACCTGCTCGTTGACATAGGCGATCCGGCCAACCTGGTCGAACGACAGCGAACCGTGCCGCACCACCGTCGGGCCGCCGCCGGCGCCACGCCGGGTCAGGGCGCGCACGCGCGCCTCGAGTTCGTTCAGCGCGAAAGGTTTGGCCATGTAGTCATCGGCGCCGAGATCGAGGCCTTTGACGCGTTCGTCCACGCTGTCCGCCGCCGTGAGGATGAGCACCGGCACGGTCGAGTTGCGGGCGCGCAGGCGGCGCAGCACCTCGAGCCCGGACATGCGGGGCAGGCCCAGATCGAGGATCAGCAGGTCGAAAGTTTGCATCGACAGGGCGGTGTCGGCCTCGACGCCGTTCTTCACATGATCGACGGCATAGGCCGATTGGCGGAGTGATCGAACCAGACCGTCCGCGAGTATGCTGTCGTCTTCGGCAATCAGAATTCGCATGGTGCGCAAGCCTGGCCTTGCCGGCACCGTGGGGTGTCCCCCCGGCGCACAGCGGTCTCCGAAAATTATTGTGGGTAGTTGGGCAGCGCGACGGTAAAAATGCGCGTTCGCATGAGAATCGCGCTTGCCAAAACTACTGTTTTTTTATACAGTGTCTGAGTTTCGTGTGCTGTCCTCCAAAACTAGGCTGCACATCTGCCTCAGACGCCGTTCATCATAGCAAAGGACGATTCATGGAAGAAAGCAAGAAAGGCTCGGCTGGACTGACTGCTGAAAAGAGCAAGGCACTCGCTGCCGCGCTTGCGCAGATCGAAAAGCAGTTCGGCAAAGGGTCGGTCATGCGGCTCGGCGCAGGTGAGGCGGTCGAAGATATCCAGGTGGTCTCAACGGGATCACTCGGCCTCGATATCGCGCTGGGCGTCGGCGGTTTGCCGCGTGGCCGGGTGGTCGAAATTTACGGTCCGGAGTCGTCCGGTAAAACCACGCTGACGCTGCAAGTCGTCGCTGAAATGCAAAAGCTCGGCGGCACGGCAGCGTTTATCGACGCGGAGCACGCGCTGGATATCCAGTACGCGGGCAAGCTCGGCGTGAACGTCAACGACCTGCTGGTTTCGCAGCCGGACACCGGCGAACAGGCGCTCGAAATCGCCGACGCACTGGTGCGCTCGGGCTCGATCGACATGATCGTGATCGACTCGGTCGCGGCACTCGTGCCGAAGGCTGAAATCGAAGGCGAAATGGGCGACTCGCTGCCGGGTCTGCAAGCGCGTCTGATGTCGCAAGCGCTGCGCAAGCTCACCGGCACGATCAAGCGTACCAACTGCCTCGTGATCTTCATCAACCAGATCCGTATGAAGATCGGTGTGATGTTCGGCAACCCGGAAACCACCACGGGCGGTAACGCGCTGAAGTTCTACGCGTCGGTGCGTCTGGACATTCGCCGGATCGGTTCGATCAAGAAGAACGACGAAGTGATCGGTAACGAAACGCGCGTGAAGGTGGTGAAGAACAAGGTTGCGCCGCCGTTCCGCGAAGCGATTTTCGACATTCTGTATGGCGAGGGCATTTCCCGTCAGGGCGAAGTCATCGACCTCGGCGTGCAGGCCAAGATCGTCGACAAGGCCGGCGCCTGGTACAGCTACAACGGCGAACGTATTGGTCAGGGTAAGGACAACGCGCGCGAATTCCTGCGCGAAAATCCGGACATCGCTCGTGAGATCGAAAACCGCATCCGCGAATCGCTGGGCGTGAATGCCATGGCGGAAGTGGCGACCGGTGCGGCCGCTGAAGTCGCGGGCGAAGAAGAGTAACCAGCACGTGATACGCAAGGGCCGGCCGCCGTCCAACGCTGGACACAACGCGGACGGCCCGCGTGACGGTGGCGACGATTCGTTCGAATCGTCGTCATCCTCTTCATCGCCGCCTTCCTCCTCTTCGACTTCCCGGTCCACCCGGTCGTTTGGGCGGTCGTCGGGAAAGTCGTCTAGCAGTTCGTCCGGTAGTTCGTTTAGTCGTTCGTCCGGTTCATCGTTCGGCAAATCTTCTGGAAGCTCGTTCGGGCGTTCCACTTCACGTTCGCCGCGCGATCCTGCCGGCAATGCTGCCCCTGGCCGCTCATACGCATCAGATCCCGATTCCTTTGCCGCAGCCGGCGAAGCCGATCCCTTCGAATCGTTCGACGCGCACGATCGCGCCGCAGGTCGCCAGCCGCAGTCTGATCCCTCTGCGCAGGCTGAAGCGGACCCGTCCGAAACCACCTATACCCGCTCGCGCCGCACGCCTGGCGAGGCGAAGCCGGAACAGGACGATGCAAAAAAATCCCAACGCCCGGCCCGTTCGCTAAAAGGACGTGCGCTCGGCTATTTGTCCCGGCGTGAATACAGCCGCTCCGAACTGGCGCGCAAGCTTAAGCCGTTCGTCGAGGAAACCGATTCGCTCGATACCTTGCTCGATTCGCTGGAAGCCGAAAACTGGCTGTCCGACTCGCGGTTTGCTGAAAGCCTGATCCATCGGCGCTCGTCGCGCTTGGGCGCGAGCCGGATCGTCGGCGAATTGAAGCAGCATGCGGTGGACCAAACGCTGGTCGAAGAAGCCAGTGCGCAACTGCGCGAAACCGAACTGGCGCGCGCTCAAGCCGTTTGGCGGAAAAAATTCGACCGGCTTCCCGAAACTGCCGCCGAGCGGGCCAAGCAGGCGCGCTTTCTGGCATCGCGCGGTTTCTCGGGCGCTACGATTGGCAAAATTCTCAAAGGGTTCGACGAGGAGTGAAGCGGCGACTAGCTGCGCTATCCCGTTTGACGTACAGCGCGTGCCGGATACCTGTGCGGTTCCCACTTTGAGATAGCACCTGCCGCGCTCTCCGGCCTGCTGGGCGGCCCTGCGCATTCCGGCCTGTCTCAAATACCCAGTATGCTAAAATTCGTGGGTTTTCCAATCCGGCCTTTCCTTCCCGCATGCCGCTCTCCCCGCCAGTATCCCGTCAGTTGCGCCATCGTCGCGCAATCAGAGCGGAAGCCTATGAGCGAGCCGATGGCCTGTGGGATGTGGAAGCGTGCTTGACCGACGAAAAACCGCGCGATGTGGTGCTTGCGTCGGGCGTCCGGCCCAATGGTCAGCCGATCCATGAACTCTGGCTTCGCATCACCATCGATCGCAAGCTCAACGTCGTCGACGCCGAAGCGTCGTCCGACTGGGTGCCCTATCCAGGCTTGTGCCAAGCCAGCAATCCCGCCTACCGTGCCCTCATCGGGCTCAATCTGTTCCACAACTTCCGTCGCGATGCTGCCCGTTTGCTGGCCGGCACGGCCGGCTGCACGCATCTCACCGAGTTGTGCGCGCTTTTGCCGACCGCCGCAATCCAGGCGTTCGCCGGCGACGTGTGGAACACCAATGAAGACACGCCGGGCGCAGCGGCGAGTTCCGGGACCGAGCAGTCCAGAAGCAAAGACAGCACAGACGAGCATTCCAACAACAAACCGCCATTCCAGTTGGGACGCTGCCACGCGCTGCGTTTCGACGGCGAGGCGGTGCAACAGTTTTATCCGCGCTGGTATGGCCGCGCTCCGTATACAGCGGATCGCGCGGCATCGTCAGGCGACGGGGCAGCCCGCCAGACAGGTGAGGGCGGCAACGCGTCCGGCATGAACGACGGCAGCGGAAACGAAGTTCAATCCAACTCTCAGACTGAAGGGAATCACGCATGAAGATTCACGAGTACCAGGGTAAGGAAATCCTGCGGAAATTCGGCGTCGCGGTACCGCGCGGCAAGCCGGTCTTCTCGGTGGATGATGCGGTCAAGGCCGCGGAAGAGCTCGGCGGCCCGGTATGGGTCGTGAAGGCTCAGATCCACGCGGGTGGCCGTGGCAAGGGCGGCGGCGTGAAAGTCGCCAAGTCGCTGGAACAGGTTCGTGAATTCTCGAACCAGATCCTCGGCATGCAGCTCGTCACGCACCAGACCGGTCCGGAAGGCCAGAAGGTGAATCGTCTGCTGATCGAAGAAGGCGCTGACATCAAGAAGGAACTGTATGTCGGCCTCGTGATCGATCGCGTTTCGCAGAAGATCGTCGTGATGGCATCGAGCGAAGGCGGCATGGACGTCGAAGAAGTCGCGGAAAAGACGCCTGAGCTGATCCACAAGATCGCCGTCGACCCGTCGACCGGTCTGAAAGACGCCGAAGCCGACGAGCTCGCCACGAAGATCGGCGTGCCCGCCGCTTCGCTGCCGCAAGCGCGCGCGATCCTGCAAGGCCTGTACAAGGCATTCTGGGAAACCGACGCATCGCTGGCCGAAATCAACCCGCTGATCCTGACCGGCGACGGCAAGGTCATCGCGTTGGACGCGAAATTCAACTTCGATTCGAACGCACTGTTCCGTCATCCGGAAATCGTCGCGTATCGCGATCTGGACGAAGAAGATCCGGCTGAAGTCGAAGCGTCGAAGTTCGACCTCGCCTACATTTCGCTCGACGGCAACATCGGCTGCCTCGTGAACGGCGCTGGCCTCGCAATGGCAACGATGGACACCATCAAGCTGTTCGGCGGCGAACCGGCGAACTTCCTGGACGTGGGCGGTGGCGCCACGACCGAGAAGGTCACGGAAGCGTTCAAGATCATGCTGAAGAACCCGAACCTGACCGCGATTCTGGTCAACATTTTCGGCGGCATCATGCGCTGCGACGTGATCGCGGAAGGCGTGATCGCGGCGTCGAAGGCCGTGTCGCTGAAGGTGCCGCTCGTCGTCCGCATGAAGGGCACGAACGAAGACCTCGGCAAGAAGATGCTCGCTGAATCCGGTCTGCCGATCATCGCGGCTGACAGCATGGAAGAAGCGGCTCAGAAGGTCGTCGCGGCCGCTGCGGGCAAGGCGTAAGCCAAACCCCGAGCGCGTTTACCAGGATTACGAATGGCGGCGCGTGAGTGGCGCAACAGCGACGCGGGCGAGAACATTCCGCTTCGCGGCGCCACCGCATGACGCCAAACGAACAGAGGTCAATACATGTCGATTCTGATTAACAAAGACACCAAGGTCATCACGCAGGGCATTACCGGCAAGACCGGTCAGTTCCATACGCGTGCTTGCCGTGAATATGCAAACGGCCGCGAAGCGTACGTTGCAGGCGTGAACCCGAAGAAGGCCGGCGAAGATTTCGAAGGCATTCCTATCTACGCTAGCGTCGCTGAAGCCAAGGCTGAAACGGGCGCGACCGTGTCGGTGATTTACGTTCCGCCGGCAGGCGCTGCTGCTGCCATCTGGGAAGCCGTCGAAGCCGACCTGGATCTCGCAATCTGTATTACGGAAGGCATTCCTGTCCGTGACATGATCGAGCTCAAGGCACGCATGCGCGCAAAGAACAGCAAGACGCTGCTGCTCGGACCGAACTGCCCGGGCACGATCACGCCGGACGAACTGAAGATCGGCATCATGCCGGGTCACATCCACCGCAAGGGCCGCATCGGCGTCGTGTCGCGTTCGGGCACGCTGACGTACGAAGCAGTCGGCCAATTGACGGCAATCGGCCTCGGCCAATCGTCGGCAGTCGGTATCGGCGGCGACCCGATCAACGGTCTGAAGCACATCGACGTGATGAAGATGTTCAATGACGATCCGGAAACGGACGCCGTCATCATGATCGGCGAAATCGGCGGTCCGGACGAAGCGAATGCTGCTGAGTGGATCAAGGACAACATGAAGAAGCCGGTGGTTGGCTTTATCGCCGGTGTCACGGCGCCTCCGGGCAAGCGCATGGGCCACGCCGGCGCGCTGATCTCGGGCGGTGCGGACACGGCCGAAGCCAAGCTGGAAATCATGGACGCATGCGGTATCAAGGTTACGAAGAACCCGTCGGAAATGGCGCGTCTTCTGAAGGCGATGCTGTAAAAACGAAATTCGCGCGCAATCACGGCGCGTTTTTGATACGCTTACGAAACCCTTTCGTGAGCAGGCAGTCCTGAAAAGCGGGGGAGTCTAGACTCCCCCGCTTTTTTATTGCCCGCGCGTCCGATTCCTTCTTATTCTTTTGCTCATGCTCGAGTTCTTCGCCACGCTCCATTGGGGCGCAGTCATCCAGATCATCGTCATCGACATCCTGCTGGGTGGTGACAATGCTGTCGTGATCGCGCTTGCCTGCCGTAACCTGCCGCCTGCGCAGCGTACGAAAGGCGTGCTGTGGGGCACGGCCGGCGCCATCGTGCTGCGCGTGGCGCTGATTGCGTTCGCCGTGGCGCTGCTCGACGTGCCGTTGCTGAAATTCGCGGGCGGCCTGTTGCTGCTGTGGATCGGTGTGCGTCTGATGGCGCCCGCGCATGATGTCCACGAGAACGTCAAGCCGGCCGACAAGCTGATGTCGGCGATCAAGACTATCATCATCGCGGATGCCGTGATGAGCCTCGACAACGTGATCGCGATTGCTGGTGCGGCCGAGGCGGCCGACCCCGAGCATCGCCTTGCGCTGGTGATTTTCGGGCTGGTGGTGAGTATTCCGCTGATCGTGTGGGGCAGTCAGCTAGTGCTGAAGCTGCTCGACCGCTTTCCGATCGTCATCACGCTCGGCGCTGCTTTGCTGGGCTGGATCGCGGGTGGTCTGATCATCAACGACCCGGCCGGCGACCGCTGGCCGGTTCTGGATTCGCCGGTGGCCGAATACGGCATGAGCATCGCCGGTGCGCTGTTCGTCGTGATCCTCGGTTATCTACTCAAGCGTCGCAACGCGAATCGTGCGGCGGCTTGACTCCGAGCCTGAGTCTGAGTCTCAGTCGAGCGTCGCGGCACACGCCGCGTGGCGGGCTGGACCCGAACCTGAGGCATGAGCGGACCCGCGCAATGCGAACCGTACGCCGCCCCGATCTGACCTGAACACCACCGTGCCAGCGCAACGTTAGCCATTCGGCTGACTGTGTGGAACGCGCACCGCTGGCTACGATTGAAACGCCTGTCCCCGATTCGAGGGGCAGGCGTTTTTCGTTTCAGGAGCCTGCCGATGACCGTTACTTTGCCGTATTCCCCTTTTTCACAGTCCACGCCTTCGCCACGGAACGCGTTCGAACGAGCGCGCTGGAGCGTGCCGCTCGCACGTGCCTGCCGCCGTTTCGGTTCCGGTTTCGGCTTTACGCTGATCGAGCTGATGATCGTGCTGGCAATTGTCGGCGTGATCGCCGCCTATGCGATTCCGGCGTATCAGGACTATCTGGCCCGCAGCCGCGTTGGTGAGGGTCTCTCACTGGCTGCATCCGCGCGGCTTGCGGTGTCCGAAAACGCCGCGAGCGGCAATGCGTTTGGCGGTGGTTATGCGTCGCCGCCCGCCACCCGCAACGTCGAATCCGTTCACGTCGACGACGATACCGGGCAGATCACGGTCGCCTTCGCGACGCGCGTCGCGCCTGCCGGGTCGAACACGCTGACTCTGGTGCCATCGGTGCCGGACAATGCCGACGCGCCGACTGCGCGAATCGCCTTGAGCAAGGGCGCGGTACAGGCGGGCGCGGGCACCTGGGAATGCTTCGCCGGCGGGAAAACCGCCTCTTCGTTGCCTGCGCCAGGTGCCGGGCCCGCACCAGCCGATACGCCTTCCTTACCGTCGAACCTTGCACCGCCGGAGTGCCGCGCGTAAGCAATGGGGTGGCAGATCGGGTGAGTTGTTATCCGAACGTAAAACGCTGATTTTCGGGATATTTCAGCCCAGCCGGCGCACAGCAGGAGAATTTTTTTGTATAGTGCGCCGGTTGCTGACGCCTCCGGTTACTCGATGCCCACCCCATTTGCGCGCTACCTGTCTCTCATTCTGTTGGCTCTCGCGTTGGTGCTGCCTTACGCAGTCGCCAACCACACGTATCCGATTCCGACCTTCTACGCTGAATTCACGGCGCTCGCGCTGTATCTGCTGACGGGCGCGGGCGTCGTGCTGCTGGTGTGGACGGCGAGGCCGCGCGTGACGTTTGCGTCACCGGTGGTCGCGCTGGTGCCGTTGCTGTTCGGGCTCGTGCTGGTGGCACAGTCGGTGCTGCTGCCGGTCTCGCAGCCGTCGATGAACTGGCTCGGCGGCGGTTACCTGCTCGCCGCATTCATGGCGACGCACGCCGGCTACGGTTTCACACGCGCCAAGCTGAATGAGACAGCACTGCGCTGGGCAGCGGGGGCATTGATCATCGGTGGCCTGTTTGCGGTGTTTTGCCAGGTGATCCAGTTGTTCCACCTCGAGGTGCGCGTCTCGCCGCTGGTCGTCGCCTACAACGTGACCGTCGAGCGCCGGCCATTCGGCAATATGGCGCAGGCGAACCACCTTGCCACCTATATCGCATTCGCGATGGCGGGTGCGCTGTTCCTCGCGCAGACGCGCCGCATTGCCGTCAGCATCTGGCTGCTCGTGTCGACGATTTTTGCCGTTGGACTCGCGCTGACCGTGTCGCGTGGCCCCTGGCTGCAGATGGGCGTGATCGTGGTGGCGGGTTTCTGGATGGCCTTCGCGCAGACGCGCAGTCAGCCGCATCTTCGCCGCAGCAATCGCGAATGGCTGATTCCGATCGCGTTGGCGGTGCTGTTCTTCGTCATCAATGCATTGATCCGCTGGGCCAATGTGCACTACCACCTGGAACTTGGGCAGTCGGCGGCCGAGCGCTTCAAGGACGCCGGCCAGATCGCGCCGCGCTTGGCGCTGTGGAAGTACGGCTGGACGATGTTCAAGGCGCATCCGCTGCTGGGTGTCGGCTGGGGCGAGTTTCCGAGCTACCAGTTCGAGTATGCGAAGGCGCTGGGCGGCGTCGAGATTGCCAATAATTCGCACGACATTTTCATCGACCTGCTCGCGAAGACGGGTTTGATCGGCCTTGCGATCGTGCTGTTCGGTCTGATTACGTGGCTGGTGCGCGTGGTCCGCGCGCCGCAGAGCGCTGCGCGCGTGTTCGGCATTGCGTTGATCGGCGTGCTGGTCATGCATGCGCTGGTCGAGTATCCGCAGCAGTACATGTTCTTCCTGCTGCCGGCGATGTTCGTGTTCGGCTTGCTCGAGACACGGCCGCTGCGGCTCGTGCCGGGCCGCCTGTCATTCGGCGCGTTCAAGGTGGTAGTTTTCGGCGGGCTGGCCGCGTTGTATCCGGTGTACAAGGACTACGCGCGCGCCGAGGTGTTGTACTACGGTTCGCGGCCTGCCGAGCAGTATCGTGCGGATCCGTCGTTCCTGTTCCAGGCGTGGGGCGAGTACGGCCTTGCGACGTTGGAGCCGATGAATTCGATGAACTTGCAACACAAGCTCGCCATGCACAAGCAGGCGATTGCGCTGCTGCCAGGGGAAACCGTGCTGCGCCGGTATGCGGTGCTGCAGGCACTGAGCGGTGATACAGCGGGAGCGTTCGACACCGTCGAGCGTCTCAAGATCTTTGCTCAGGAGTTGAATGACTGGCCGTCGCAGTTGGCCTACGTGTATGAGCTGTGCGACGAGCAGAAGACGCTGACCGGCTTCAAGGCGGAACTGGTCAAGCGCTATGGCATGCCGCCAGGCGACGTCAATCAGGACGACGACAGCGAGGACGATTGAGCCGCGCTGTCGTTCTGTGGCAATAGCTTTAGCTGTAACGATGGAGCGGGGCGATGACGTTCGCAGTCATCAACCCGCCACCCAATCCCCCGACTTCCCGCCGTGCTTCTCCAGCACCTTCACATCGGTGATCGTCATACCACGATCCACCGCCTTGCACATGTCTGGATGCCGTTCGTAGCCTTGCGTGACGGTCTTATAAATCAATGACTTGCGAGCGCCGCAACATTCGATCTCGACCAATCCAGTTGGTTGAGTGGAGCGGTGTTGGAGCAGAATTGGAACAAGAAAATCTGCGCTTCCAACGCCGGTCGTAAGTTTACGCGATTACGCTGGTCGCAGGATAGTTTGAGTTCGTGGTTCATGTAACCGCGATGGCAATACAGGAGCGCCAGAATTCACACTCCATGATCTGAGAAAACTTCTCGCAAGCGTCGGCGCACAGTTGGAGATCGGGGACGCCATCTTGCGACGGATTCTGGGACACGCACCGAAGCGCGGCGACATACTGCACAGGCACTACGTCAGTCTGAGCGCTGGGGATGTTGCCGAATCGCTGGCAAGAATTCAGGCGGCGTTGCTGGTGCATGCTTCGTGATCGGATTGGGTGGGACCAAACCGACAACGCGGCAGAAACAGGACGGTGTCCGCTGCTTTGACGACCTGATCGGCGATAGAATTGCAACCCCTGCAAGATCGCGAATCGAGCGCATCAATGAAGAGAATCTACCCCTACAAAGGCTTCGAGATCGCCGTGGAGCTTGAACCAGTGTGGGAAACTGCCGGGACCGTCACGTTGTTGCCACCACGCGGCTTCGTAGCGGTCGTTCATATTCGAAGGTTGGGCGCTTCTCGTCCAACGGTTGCGCCAATACGTCTGACAGCAGATAACCAGCGGCCCTTCGCGACTGAAGCTGATGCTCTCATGACAGGGTATAGCGCCGGTCAGCGAGTAGTAGATGACAAGCTTGCACCGTGAATGCGCGCGATCAAAGGTCATATGACGCAGTTGGCGGCCTGCACCATTTCACTGCTTCATAGTCCCCGAAACTGTCAGTGTCGGGATCGGGTCCAGCGGCACCAGTCGTCCAGGTTCCTGAGCGACTTCTCACGACGATATTCGCGGCGATAGTGTCCGATCACAGCGATTGCCGCGATCAACAGCACGAACGTGCCGACCACAATCCCCATCCACGATTCACCCATCGCAGGCTCCTTCGTTACGTTCGGTTGGCAGTCGCCGACCGGTTGGCTTGATTGCAGGATGACTGTCGGCCACCGCACTGTCCGCTCCCATCAGTCCTATGCTGACAGACGGACATCGCCTAGCGAATCCGCGCAACAGCTTTCAGGACGGCATGGCCCTGCGGCGTGATGCGGGGTCGCCGGTGTCCTGACGCCAGCAGTTCAAAGATGACTAGTTGATGTTCCAGCAGCGTGTGAAGCTCCGCACGGTCCGCTTCGATCTGATCCGGTGCATCCTTGACCATCATCAACGTGGCGAATTCATGCGGACTCAACATGCGTGTCTCCTTGCGAAGCGGTCTCTCTTCGTACTGACAGGCTGAGTGCTGAACCAGATGTCCGGCGTTGTGACGACGGCTGGACATCTGAGCATCGACTTACCGATTCGCCGTGCGAGTGCCCTTCGCCGCTTCGATGGCCTGCGCAGCCGCTTTGCGCACCATCTCGCCCGCACTACTGGCGGTCGAGAACACCGACTTCGTCATGGCCGTCGCGATCTCTGTACCGGCTGGCGCGTTCTTCGCAAGGTTGTCTACAAGCGTTTGGGTGGTACGGCTGTGATGTTCATATTGGGCCGTGGCAGCGTTCATCCATTCCGCTTGGATGCCCGACGCAATGTCGCACAGTTGGCGACCGTAAGAGAGCGCCTGTTCTGCGGCTGGTTGCATCAGATTGGTTCGCCACGCGAGAAATTCTTCCGGCGTCTTAACGGACTGCGCTTCCAGCCAGTACGCTTCGCTTTTGGCAAGTGCCGACTGGACTGTTTGCAGATTCAGTTGGACCAGTCTCTGGAAGCGTTCGAATGCCTGATTTGTCAGGGCGAACAGGGTGGCGGAGTTGGCCTTCTGCACTGCGATCAGTTGCTCGGGGTCGAAAACGCTCATTCATGCACTCCTTTGTTAGCTTCTTCGAGCGCCTGACAGTTGTCAGGCAGGGATAATCTGGTGCGCGATCTCGTACCTGACTGAGCGGATGTATTGCTCATTTAGAGAAATTATTCTAACTTTGTTAAATTGGCATCTGGCATGCTTCTTTATAGGTAGATGCCCTAGTTCAGAAAGGCAGCCAGTTCGTCCCTACAGAATAGACACGCACGAAAAGCATGAAAGAGAGAGCGACAATCGTATGCATGCAGGAAGATAGGGTTCTTCTGGTTGCCAGATCGCGATCACGGTGGTCATTACCGGGCGGCACGATGCGCCGGTCTGAATCACCACTTGACGCGGCGCGGCGCGAACTCGAAGAGGAAACCTGTCTTGTCGAAGCAGAACTGACCTACCTGTTTCAGTTCGCCGGTTTCAGCAAGTCGCACCATGTTTTCTGCGCTGACATTGCTCCGCACGCGTCTCCGTGTCCTAGCAACGAGATTACGCGGTGCCATTGGTTTAGCCCGACCAAGATCGCGACGCTCTCTACGAGCGTACCAACGCGAGGAATCGTTGATGTCTTCTTCCGGTACGAGAATGGTTATCAAGTGCCATCGACCTTCGTCCACGGTCCAATGTGCACCACATAAGCGCGTTTCCTGAGGACATTTCCATTAGCGAACGGGGATGCACCATGAAGAAACTTCACAAATTGCAATCGCAAACGGCAGGGCCGGTATGGGGACTGGTCTTCGGTGTGTTCATGACAGCCGTAGGGATTGGTCTTTGGTGCTGCGCAGAGACGACATATAGTGCAGGCCGGACTGACGAGTCCGTGGCTGTCGCTTCGATGGTAATTGGGGTGTTCTCGGCTGTGTACGCGGGTCGCGAAATCCTTCATAGAAGAAATGGATGACGGGTGCGACGGCAGAATTCATGCTGAACAGCATTCACAAAGAACACGGTCCAGCGGGCTTGCTGACCTGCCCTAGTGCCAGCCTGCTTGACTGTTATTTTCAAGTTAAGTAGCGTGCATCTGTCGTGTGATCTCCACGCGGCGTGTGTATTGGGGCCGTCGCGCATGTGGACGGCCTTTTTTTCGTGTCGCTGTTTCGATTGCGGGTGGGCGGGTTGCGGTGTCGGCCATCGTCGCAGGTCACAAAGTGCATTGGCCGCGCATTCGCCGACTGTGGCAGTCGTGGGGACCATGCCGATTTCCGTGACGTGAATCGCGGTTGTGACTGATGGTCGTCTTCATTGGAAGGGTCACGACTGACCAACATGCGCGGCGACCACTGGTAGCGGATCACTGTTTCAATGGTAGATCGATTGTCTGAACCACTGTTGCGCGATCTGGTTTCACTGGTAGCAGGCGGACTGAATGGTGCGGCTGACCAGTGAATGCTGGTCTCCCGACTGTATGACATTGGTGCTGACTGTTGGTCCTGTGGACTGTGCGCGATTGTCAGTCCTGTGCCGATGCTAGGCCGACCATTCGCCAACTGTTGCAACGAATGCAGGGATCCCGATTGGCACCGTGCCGACTATTGTAGGTTGGCGACGGCGCACTGTGGATGGTGGCACGACTGTAGGGACCGCATTGTGGGTGGTGCGTCCGACTGTGCGAATGGCAACTACAGTCGGATTACATAGGACTGTGAATGTCAGACGCATTGATGGTGACTGTAAGGCACCATTATCGGATGGCGATTGCATTCAGGGCGGCACCACCAATGGTGCTGACTGTAGCCGCCGCGACTGTAGCAATGCACTTCACAACGTCACGACCCCCGCTACATTCGGGTGAATGTGCACGGATAGCGGTACGACTGTGGCCGGATTTCTACCATCGCCCATCACTGCGCAACAACGGCTTCCTTCAATCGGTAGAACGTAGCAGTACGAACAGATGAAAGCTTTGCGTAACGATATTTGATTGGAGGATCAGTGAAGTGTTGGCGCGGTACGACACAAGACGCACGCTGTCAACCGTTTTGGTGGACAATGACGCCACTTTTTTGCTATAGTGGGCTTCTTCAGTGAGCGAATTGTTCACCGGATGTTGAACATCCTAAGAAGTCTTCTACTGAGTGACGTTCGCTAGTTATGCCGAACGCTTGCAACGCCGCAACTGCGTCTAGGTTGCGCGTCTATATGAATTTCCCTTAGCAGTTCCCTGACTTAGCCGGTGTCGCGTTTGCGCGAACCTTGGTTGTGCTTTGCCGTCTGCGCGAAGCGATGTCCGGGAACGTCCTTGGCAAAAGATTCGGCTTTCAAGCGTTTTAAGGTTTTCCCGTAGCGCATGCGACGTTCTCGTCGATGAGTGCGCGGTAAGACCGAAGGCTTGGAATGCTGACGTATAGACGCAGTACCTCCAAAATGAACCTGAAACATCAAAACCAACAAACAACTCAGCGACAAGCAACGACCCAACTTTCAACGCGCGCTCCCACCGCGAAAGGTTTTTACGTATTTCATCGCGCCGACGATCAGTTCGGTTCGGCAGTGACGTATTCATGGTTCAGAAACCGGACCACGAAGGTAGCGGAACGCACGACTGAATCCTTCCAAGAATTGGCGATGCGATGCCGCACACCAGAGATCAGAGCGAAGAACGACGGCGCGACATTTTCGCCGTTCACGTTCAGGCATCGTCATTTTCACGAATACGACGCGCGAGAATGCAGCTTTCTCGCATTCAAGTTCGAGAAGGTCCGAGGTTGCACGCAAGCCGAAGACATTCTCGCCTGCGTTGGTGGTCTTGCATCCTTCTTGTATAGCACCCACAACCACAGCGTGTCGGAGCAGCCGACCGGAAGCTATCAGTTGATCGTTGCACTTCGCACGCCAGTACCCAAACAGTATTTCAAGGTGGTCGCGATGAATTTTGCGACTCGGTTCTGCCGGTTGAGTGGAATCATCCATCCGGCCTACGCTTCATGGGATCAGCGAATTCAGTTTCCGTCTTGTCCCAGTTCGCTGGTAGGTGAGTTCGTAGCAAAATCCCAAGGTGGCCGCGCGCATGACTGGCTGCCGGACTTTCTCGAACGTCAAGCCCCGAAGTCATCCGAAAGTTGGGGTATGCAGTGATGGCGGCGCTTCTTCTCCAACAAAAGCCAGAAGCTCTTCCTGTCAACTTCGATGGTATCCCGTCATCGCTGAAAGAGTCCCCGCATTGGGTGCTGTGGCAATGGCACTATGACAGTGAAAGTGAACGCTGGACGAAGCCACCACGGCAATCCGATGGCCAGTTTGCACGCACGAACGATCCAGATACGTGGACGACGTTCGATAAAGTTCATCGCGCATATCTCGATGGTAGTTTCGACGGCGTCGGTATCGTTCTTCGTGATGATCTGGTCGGCATTGATCTTGACCACGTTCTCGACGAATCCGGCGAAGTCACACCACTGGCCGCCGAGATCGTCGAGCGTTTCGGTGATGCATACATGGAGAAGTCACCGAGCGGTGACGGTCTTCATATACTTACCCTCGGGACATTTCCGCGATCCGGCAAGGGCACTGAGCACAAGAATATCGAATGCTACCGTGAAGGCAGCAGTCGCTACTTCACCGTCACCGGTCATGAGTTAAGCAACGCGGCTGGCATCGTCCATCAGGCAGAAGCCCTTGACTGGCTGTACGAGACGCATTTCCGTAAATCTACGGCCGCGGCTGCGAAGCTGCCCACCGTTACCGATGGTGGCGTCACCAAATTAGTGGATGACGCAGTCATTCTGGCGAATGCGGCTCAAGCCGGTAACGGCCAACGTTTCCGCAAACTGTTTGATTACGGTGATTTCTCCGACTACCCAAGTCAGTCCGAAGCAGACCTCGCACTGGCAAACATGCTGGCCGGTGCGACGCAGGACGGCGAGACTCTGGACCGTCTGTTTAGGGTGTCGGAGCTATTCCGGCCTGAGAAGTGGGACAAATCACATACGGCTGACGGCCTGACCTATGGCCAGATGACCATCGCCAAGGCGCTGACCGGCAAGAACGCAACGAAACAAATTGAAGCTGCGGTCCGTACTGGTGGTTTCGTTCGCGCTGCCGATGCGATGGCCGAAACGCACACCGTTGAATGGCTGATCGACGGCGTCATGGAACAAGGCACGTCCTGCATGCTGTTCGGTGCATCGGGCAGCGGCAAAAGTTTCGTTGCAATTGACTGGTCGTGCTGTATTGTGACCGGCACTGACTGGCATGGTCAAGATGTCGAGCCGGGTGCCGTTTTCTACATCGTCGGTGAAGGTCAGAAGGGCTTTGGACGACGGCTGACGGCATGGCAGACGAAGAACAACGTGTCGTTGCAGACAGCACCGCTGTACCTATGGCAGGCTCCGATCCCGCTGTCTAGTGACGAAAGTGTGAAGTGGCTTGCTGCTGAGATTGCGAAGGTCGCATCCCCGAATAATCCGCCGCGAATGATCGTCATTGATACACTGGCGCGGAACATCGGCAACGCGGACGAGAACAGCAATCGGGACATGGGGCTTCTCATGAATCTGCTTGATACTCACCTGCGCCTTCCTTTCAATGCATCGGTCGTCATCGTCCATCACTCAGGGAACGGTGACAGAGATCGGTTGCGTGGTGCATCCGGCCTCACTGGCGCAGTGGACTATGAATATCGCGTGGACCGGAAGGGCGATGCCCGTGCTTTGGTCTGCAAAAAGAACAAAGAAGGTGAAGAAGGCGAAGATCGTCAGTTTCGGATCGAGCGCGTACCGCTTGACGGGAATATTTCGTCTGCTGCCCTTGTTATGCTCGATACGCCATCGAAGAACGCTGCCGGTGTGAAACTGCGTGCACCGTCAATTACGTGCCTATCTGTACTGAAAAGAATGACGGATGCCTGTGGTTTGGTTCCAAGCGATGAATTGAAGAAGGCCGTTGGCATTGGCGCTCCGGGACTGGTGGTTCCGAAAGAGAAGTGGAAAGACGAATCAATCAGTGCTGGCATCAGCGCAGGTACGACCGACGATGCCAACCGCCGGGCGTTTGATCGTGCCTTTGACCAGTTGGTGAACGAGGCCAATCTTGTCGGAAGCCACGGCGACTACGTTTGGGCGAAGTGATTTCGGCGGACAATCGGACAGGCAAAAATAACCAGTTGTCCTTCGATCTGGTCGTTGACCTAATCAGGACGGACAAGGACACACCCCTATAAAGGGGTGCCCGTCGTCCATAGGTGCGGATAGAAAATAATTTTTCTTCTTCTGTGGCCTAACAGAAATGGTTGCGCCCGTCCTGTCCGTTTTTCTGTGCTGTTGGTCACGCCTGTTCACCGCGAAGCGGCGCGACCGAAGGGCGCAATACATTACGTTCGATTGGTGCTGCGTGGTCCAGATGCCGAGCATTGACTCACGGTATCGCCGTAACAGGGACGGCTTCCGCTTCTCTTTGACGATACGAGTGATGCGATTAACTGTCCCAGCCATCTCGTTCCAAACCATCCAATATCGACTTATAGAACGCCAACCCCAATTCGCCATAAATCTGGATCGTCGCCAGTGAGATGTCTTGACCAGCATGTAAGCGCGGCACATCGTATGTTTGTTCCCGATTCTTCACCGCTCTCAAGCGCAACTCTGCCCTGACTGTTCGTCTGCGATAACCGGGTGGCGGGGGGACATCGACGGTCACGCCGCCGATCGTGATCCTCGGATTCCGAACGCGAAAGCTACTATCTGTAGTGGACACGTTCTCGAAGCCGCCCGGCATCACGCCCGTGGTGTCATCGTGCCGGTGTTCGTCTGCATGGCGTGCCTGAGATAAGTAACGTATCAACTCGTCCGATTTCAACGCGGCTTTCACCCGTTTCACATGGGGTGAGTTATAGAACTTGGGATCGCCCTTGAGTGCGGATTCCGTCTTGTTCCAGAATCGGGTAAGCCTGCCAATGAACTCCTTCCAGTGAGTGTCTTCGTCGTCCGGCCCGCTCGCGACCTTCAGGTTGTCAAGCGCCGTTTTGGCGAATGCCAGTTCTTTCCGTGCTGCTATCAGCTTCGTCCCCGCCACGCGAATCTCCCCCATCAATTCGTAGAAGCTGAAGAATACAACGGCGCGCAGTTCCGGTTCGCAGGGTCAATAGGGTGTGCCGTAAGCGAACCTGTAGGGTTCCGGTTCGGAAAGCGCGATCTTCCGGCCTTAACCGAACCGGATCACGAGAACTACTCAAACAGGGATGGCCACTGGTACCGATTGGCTAGATGCATCTTCGGGGGCTTGCCGCAGTAGAAAAGACTCCCATCGGTCGGATAGCGCGGCCAGATCGGGGCCAGACGTGCCGTTCAGGAAAAGGGGCGTGCCGGCGAATGCTTCGTAGCCCGCTGCACACACGTCGGGATGCAACTTGACGGTCAGGGTTGACGGATCGATTGCCAACAGATCGAGATCGAAGAGGGTGTGCAGGTCACTTCTAAGTAGCAGTCCGTTGTGCGCTCCGTTGTCATTCGTCTCGGCGTATGGCCGGATGTGAGCGGCTTCCACCAGTCCCGGAAAAGCACAACGACTTATCTGACAGGCGGCACCGTACCGGGCAATAAGCCGATTTCGAAACTTCGCCTGCCCACGTCTCTGATTCAATTCCCGAAGCACTCGTCTCCGCGCTTCGATGACTGAGTGCGGAGGATCGTCGTTCGTAGCGGTGCTCACGGTATCGATGTCGATGCCGATGACGAATTTTTTCACTAACGCGTTGCAATCGGGGTCATCTCGTAACCAGGGTTCGATCCGCGCCAAGTCGATTTCTTTAATCGACATTTGGTCATTGGGGCGAACTACCGCGGCAGCCAACCGATCCAGCGTCAGACCGGGCGGCGCTGACCGGAACGTTTCACCGTAGTGCGCCGCGAACGTATCGACCGTTACCGTCTCGCGTACTGGTTCTGAGAACTCATGTCGGTTTCGGCAGACCCACGGCGGTTCGATTGTCGTCCGTCGCTTGATGTCGCTGACTCCACAGATTGGACAACGCTGTCGCTCCTTCTCGCCCTTTCCGAGTTCAATACCGGTGATCTGCGCGACACCAAGCACCCCCGATGGTGAACGGATGATGACCACGTCGTCCTTGGCGACCTGTTGATGGTTGGCGACGAAACTGTCATATCGATAGACCTGAGACGGATCGTCCTGATAGCCAGTGTTTCCGCCGTATTGTCGGGCGCCGTCAACGGCGAGTAGGGACCATGCGCGTGGATTGCTCATTGATTTTTTCTTCTTCGTCGTAGATGCCGAGAATGCGTTAGCGAATTGCGCGAGCGACCGGTCGGCAGTTGGTCACAAGGCGTCACCTTCGAAGTAATCGGAATCGACCTTCTTCACCTGGAAGGTGCTGACCGTCGAAACGCCGACATTGTGGTCTACCATAAGCTTGACCAATTGATCGCCATCCACAAGGATGATCTTTGACGCGATGACGCCCGCGTACTCTTTCGCTTCGCGGGTGAACGTGGACGTAGTGATGAAAACGCCTTTGTTCGCTCGCTGTCCTTGCAGCGCCCCGGCAAATTTCTGGATTTCAGGGCGCCCAACCGCACCTTCCCACTTCTTAGCTTGCACGTAGATAACATCCAAGCCAAGTTTATCTTCCTTGATCGTTCCGTCGATGCCGCCGTCGCCGCTTCGCCCGATGACGCTTCCCGCATCTTGCCGAGAACCGCCGTAGCCCATCGCGACCAGCAGGTCGATCACTAATCTTTCGAAGAAGCTAGGTGTCGCAGATTTGACTTGGTCTAGCAACTCGGCTTCGAGATTGGCCCGTAATCGCTGGTATGCCTGTGCGAACGATTCTTCGGGCGTTGATCCGTCAATTTCAGGCGCGGTAACGCCGGGCTGCGACACCGGCGTTACCGTGGCTTGCGCGTCACCGGTCTTCTTCTGCCGGAATGTCGCGAATTCCGGGTATCGATCCAGTGTGCTGTTATCAATTCGGGCGGGACCTTGCGCAAGCAAGGCTTTACCGCGTTCAGTGATATTGAAGTAGCCGCGCTTTTTGGACTCAACCACGCCCGCTTGTTTCAGGTACGTTCGCGCCCAGCCCACCCGATTGTCAAATAACGGTGCAGTGCCACTTGGGAGAAGCGTGTTCCGTTCTTCATCGGTAAGCTGGTATTCGTCGGCGAGCTTCTCGACTATGCTGCGAAAACGATGTTCCTGACCATCGGCAACAGCACGAAGGACGGGCAGCATCAGGGTTTGGTAATCGGGTATCGGCATGGCGGTAATTCGCTCGCTTGCAAAGGGGGCAGTCGATCAACTGAGTCGTTCAACCGATGGGCCAGATGCCTGCAACGAAATCGCGCGCATCACGAAGCTCCGGGTCCGTAGCTAAATCTCGCTTCATTGCCTCATTGACCCATTTCGTTCCATGGCCGCCAATCGACTTGCAGAAGCATTCCATCTCGCCGACTTCTACGACACGAATCCCGATTTGGAAAAGGTATGCGTGCAGTCGTTGATACGCTTTGGTCGCATCTCCTGCCGGGACGAACGATTTGCCGGAGAGCTTGGCGAGCGCCCATGGAGAACCGCGTTTTACAACATTGCGAATTTTTTCAGCGTCGGCTTCGGAGATAACTTCTTTGGCTTGCGCAAGGACATCCGCGATCTCTTTCTCGACATCTGCTTTGGAAAGCTCCTTTTTCTGACCTTTCATCGCAGCGTGCAGTATGTTGAAGTCTTTCTCAACCCGGACCCAATCGCCGCCAAGACCCTCAACGATGCCTCGCAATGGGTGGTCCGAAGAGAGGATGTCAAAGTCAGCAACTACTCGAACAGGTACGCCAAGACACCGGAGGGCTGGAACAATTGTGCGGAAGCGATCTTTCCCCCCGACGTGCGCAAAGAGTACGTGTGGCCGCCGGACTTTAGGTTGATTACGCACCAGCGATTCCAGCACTGCCGAGTAAAACTGGCAATCAGTGTCGGCCTCGCAAAGCACTACTCCGTCGTGAAATACCCCGTCAAGCAGGTTCGAGTGTCGCAAAAGCGGGTCACTCCACAACGTATTGAGGTCGGTGCTGCTGAGTTCAATCGCGTGGTTCGAGTTGCCCTCGCGGGTGAGTCTTACTATCTTTACGTTTTTCGAATTTGCGTCCAAAACGCCGCGAAGAAAATCGCCGCTGTGCGTCGAGACGATGACTTGACGGCCTTTCGGCTTCTTGTTCGCCAGCAATGCGCCAAGGTATCGAGCCTGAGGCGGATGAAGAAATGCCTCGGGTTCATCCAGCAAGGTCACGAACGGCTTCCATACAAATACGCGCAACAGGCACCCGAGAAAGCTACGCATCCCATCACCTTGTTCGTGCGCCAGCGGTAGCTTAACGAGCCTTTCCAAATAGCCATTTGACACGCGGTCTTCGCCTTCATGCGGGACAGGTCGGTTGCCGCAGTGAAGCGGAATGGCTCCGCCATCGCCGCGATTCACGACGACATCCATGTTGAAGGCTTCGTGAAAGTAATTGGAGATTTCCTTCTCTAAATCATCGTCTCGATAAAGCTGTTGGATCGGATTTGAGATTGCGTCGCCGCGAGAAAAACTAATGGCTGTGGCTGGATTGGCTATATTGAGGCGCGTCTCTGTGTCTAACAGTTCGATGCAATGTGCGCCGAGTATCTTCTTCCGCCATACTACGTTACTTGCGAACCAACTCAGCGCCGTGCTCCGGGGATGCCGCGAACCACGGGTCGGTTGTTGCGGAGACGCTCCGGGAACATCGGTAATCGCGTCTTCGGATAGCAGCCATGATTCGACCGCTTGCAGGTTGGTCGTATGCGTATTTTCAACTGAACGCACAACCAGTCCTTCGTATTCGGCATTTCCGAACATATCAGTCGAGAAGTACGCACGTATGTCCTTCAGGGTGCGGCTCTTGCCGGTGTTGTTGCCACCGACAATTACCACTAAATCGTCTTCGCCGATCTGAAGGCTGGTCCCATCGTTGAACTTCAACGCCGTCAGTCGAAAACTAAACTCTTCAGTAGGCGTGGGTTCTGCGACCGTCATGACTGAGGTGATGTCCATCGATTGTGCCCGTTGCTAATGTGATTTGGTCTGTAGCAGGAAAGCTCACATGATACGCAAAAGGACGTTGGAACCCCTCGTTACCGTTGGTCGGTACCGGAAGGTGTCCAAAATGGAGCGCATTTGGACAGCCTAGATTCGCGTGTCCGAATCTCTGCTTGTATACGTATCGGACACCTGGTAACATTCGTACATCTCTTTCGGACACATGGGGTGCGAATGTCACGACTGTTTGCCTATTGCCGCGTCTCCACCACGGACCAGACGACCGACAATCAAGTAAAAGAAATCGAAGCGGCGGGATTCTCGGTCGCCAAGCAGCGCATCGTTGCTGAAACTGTTTCCGGTTCGGTCGCAGCGTTCGAACGCAAGGGCTTTGCCAAGCTGCTCGACAAACTGGAAGACGGCGATGTTCTGATCGTGACAAAGCTGGATCGTCTTGGGCGCAACGCGATGGATGTTCGCGCAACTGTCGAACGTCTGGAAGCCATCGGCGTTCGCGTCCACTGCCTAGCGCTTGGCGGCGTTGATCTAACAAGTCCAGCAGGGAAGATGACGATGCAGGTCATTAACGCCGTCGCCGAGTTTGAGCGTGACTTGCTTATCGAACGGACACATGCCGGTATCCGCCGTGCAAAGGCTGAAGGAAAGGCGTTCGGCAGACCTTCGGCGCTGACGGAAGTGCAGCGTGCTGTCGTGGTGGAGATGCTGAATGCCGGATTTCCCGTTGCGCAGATTGCACGCGAGATGAAAACCAGCCGTCAGACCATCATGCGCGTTCGTGAAGATCGATTGACGGTAAGTCCCGAGTTGGATGTCAGCGTCGGCGTTCCGCATCGAGCGCAGAAAAACGAATCTGTTGAGCAAGGCAGACTTGGCCCGGATGGTGTGCCTTGTGCGTTGATCGACTGGTCGGACCTTCGCGCATCGCGCAGGAAGGCAGCGAACACGCCTGAATGACGAACCGGTAATCACCGCATGCGTCGCCGTCAAGAACGTGATGCGCTCTCCTTGCAATTGGATTCAATCATCGCGGCGACCGGTTTCTCGCGTTCGACGCTGTCACGACTCGGTCAGGTGAAGCAAGAGACCGCCTGACGCCGCGAACCGCATACACCGCTTCGCCTGTAGTTGCGGCATTGAAAGTTCGATGGGCCGATGCGACGATACCCGTCGCCGGATTGCACCATAAGTAGTTGACATTCGCACACCGCCTTGCTACTTTGTCGCTGCCCCGATTTGACAGATCAGCTTGCGGGGGCGTTAAAAATACAGCTAAAGCGCGGACAAGAACCCGTTTTAGCGCAAGCTGAACGGGTTTTTTGTTTCACGTCGCGGATTTAAAGCACAACTTGCAGCGCGACTCACAAATTCTGCTAAAGCGTCGCCATGCCTCTCTACCCCGAAGGCCGGTGATCGCCGGAACCATCGGGGCGGGAGATGTCAATGACACAGCCACTACTGGGCGTTCTGCCCTCACTGGACAGCCTTTTTCATGGCTTCCTATTCCAACTGAATGCGCCTGAGAACCACGTACTGCTGACGGGGCTTCCCGGCACCGTGCGTCCCGGTTCGTTTCTCTTTGCGAAGCCGCGTGCCGAAGTGCGCGAAGCTATTCGCGCCCGTTGCACCAACGGTGTCATAGGCGGGTTCCGCATCATTCGCTCCGCGCACTGGATGAAGGAAGATTTGCTTCCGGTGTATGCCAACGACTTGCCTCACATCGTCAGTTTCTTCGCTGCCCTTGTTCCGTATGCCGAACATGAACGGTTCGAATCCAAGGGGAGGTTTGGGCAATGAAACCACGCTACTCTAACTATCCCATCGGCAAACTGCTTCTGCATGTGATCGATCAGTCGGGATTGTCCCCGAAGGAGTTCTTTGCTGAACTTGGTTTCAATAACTTTTCCAAGGCACTTGAGCGACTGGATTGCTGGCTTGCATATGGGGAAGGAAACCAGCTTCTGATTGAAAGACTTCAATCCAGCCGGTTCGCCATAGACAGAGATCGGCTGACAGCGGCGATGGCCGAAAACGATGTCTTGTTACAGCGAGAGCGTGAGGTCGTGGCCAGACGCGAGGAGGATGAAGCAAGACAGTCCTTTCGCCCTCATGTCGAGGTCATCCCGGAACTGTCACGCCCGACCCAGATAACGATGTTTTGCTTCACTGGTGGGAATCAGCGATTCAACATCGGACTGCCTGACGATATATCGGCATGGACTTGGGAAGACCAACTTGCCTATCTGAAACAGGTAGTACCTGAGAACTTTGCAAAACATCGAGGCCGGACTTTCTTTACGGGGTCCATCGTAGGCTATCTGTACCGCCCAACATTCGATGGCGACCCAATCTGGTTAACCATCACCGGCGAAATTGATACGCAAGGTGAGCCGATTTCGGCATCACGCAGCGTCGCATATCTTCGGTGGCATTGATCCGAAGAGGGATTGCGGCCTTACGTTCGATAGCAACGTGTTCCGATGTGAAAGTCAGATTTCGGGTGCTTTGGACCGGCTTCACGACGATGTGCCCGGAATCCTCTGCGCAGATGTCTTTCACATCACGCTGATTATCGCGAATGCTGTGGGTGATGGCCGCACCACAGCATTCATTCTATGAACTCTCGCCAACTGCCGCAACGGGGTATAGAAATCCCGATGTTTGCCGTTAGCGTGCGTAACGACACTGCTTGTGTCGGCATTCAGTTTGTAAGCCGTTTCCTATAAAGACAACTTGAGAGCAAAGGTCTACATGAAACAAAAAAGAGCAGAACGACAGGTGAAATCGGGGCTTCGTCTCACAGCAGTGGCAGCTATCGCAGTATCCGTCTTGGCTGCATGCGGTGGTGGCGGTTCAACCAGCACGACCGCATCCACTACGAGTAATGCGACGCCAAGTTCGTTGGCCGGGACCGTTGCGGTCGGTGGCGCGATCTCTGGTGCAAACATCACGGTAATCGACGCCAATGGCAAGAGCGTCACGACGACCAGTGACGCATCGGGCAATTACACAATCTCTCTGGCGGGGCTGACCGCGCCGCTGTTGATCGTCGCGTCCGATCCGACCGGTGTGCATCCGGCGCTGGCGTCAGTTGTTGCCAGCATCCCTACGGGCACGACAGCGCCTGTGATCGGGAACGTCACGACACTGACCACAGCCGTGGCAGCACTTCTCACGACGAGCGGGAACGCATTGGAATTGGCGGGCAGCGGCAGTCTGTCGTCGCTGGCGCAGACCGGTTCGGTCACGGCTGCCGTCGCCAAGTTGAATACCGCGCTGTCCAACATCCTGCCCGCGAATGGCATCAAGGCGGGTTCGTTCGATCCAGTCGGCACGATGTTCACGGCGAATCAGACCGGTGCCGATGCAGTGATCGATGCTGTACAGGTGGTTCCTGCGCCGAACGGCGGCACACAGATCATCTCGTCGGCGGCACCGTCAAACGGTATTGCGTTGAACCAATCGACATCGGTATCGACACCGCTGGCCGCGCCACCTGCATCAGCGGCGTATCTGTCGCAAGTCATGACGGTGCTCACGCAGTGCCTTGCAGGAACGTCTTCGGCCTGCACGCAAGCCGTTGATGCCAACTACAAGGAAAACGGCTTTACCACCTTCGCGACCGCGCACCCGAAGATTTCTGCGACAGGCGTGACGATTGGGACGCCGCAGACCCTTGAATTCTTCACTGGTACAGGTGGCGTTCAGGAAGCGCTGGTTTCGATCCCATACACGACAACCGGTGGCGTCGCCGGTACGGAATTGACCGTCGTCCAGCAAACATCCGGTGGGGCTTGGGACATCATCGGAAACCAGCAGCAATACAACGTCACCATCTCATCGTATCTGAGCCGCTGGCAGTTCCTTGATCCGAATGACGCGCAGTACAGCCGGTACGAATCTGGCCTGAATATCAGCATTCCGGTCGGTGGGCCGAATCCTGCGAACCTTGCTTCCGCTTCGGTAACGGGTCGGGGCATCAACGGTACTTTGTATCTTGTGCCGCGTACTGGTTCGGGGAACGGCAATCTCGCACTGACAACAAACGTGCAGACGGGTGTCCCCACTGGCGGTGTCACGTCGAGTTCGAATGCGAACACCTATCGATGGTCATGGCAGGCATTGCCCGGTGCGACTGGCACTTACAGCCCGCCGACCGGTAGACGCGGGTTCTATGCGCAGTCGCCGGTTGACTTGACCACGGTGCCGCAGTTCGCCACGTACACGGTCACGTTCTATGACTCGACCGGGACGCAGATCGGCCGGCCGACCGGCGTTGTGAATAGCACGCCACCGATAAGCGCGGCGGCGGGTGCTGGCGTTGCATGGCAGACCCTTGCGACCAGTGTGCAAAATGACTTTTTGACTCCGAGCGGCGCACTTGCGAGTGGACAATCGTCAGTTGGCCTTTCGTGGTCAAACATCGTTAACGGTCAGAACATCGCGCCACTAGTCTTGGCTACCCAGATTCAAGACAATCCGGGCACCGGCGTTACACCGCAAACCGAAGTCAATGGATTTTGGAATGGTCCCGCTTCGTTTGCTTCTTCAGGGCAGTACACATCATCAGTGACAGCCGGGATCGATCAATATGGCGTGCAGGAATGCAGCACAGCGTGTACGTTCCCTGCGCTACAAACCGGTGCGTCTCGCCTTGTGTAGTTGCGGTGGAGCGTCGGTGAAACGGAGTATGACAACAACTGGCGGTACATTGACTGAATGACCGTCGCGTGATGGACGGACGACTCGCGCATGACCGGCTGTTGCTTGGCAGGTGATGCCGAGTCGTCCGTTTTTCGTTTTATCGGCACGTTGCCCGTACCATCGCGCCAGCCGGTGCCGTAGCTACGTTTGTTGAAGGGGAGAATCAATGGGGAATGAAATGGGGTTCATCGGGCTGCGCGGATGCACTGATGCCCGAATTGCAGGGCTGGTCGGTCTGCTTGTCGGGGATGCGCTTGGCGTTGGATTTGAATTCAAGAAGCCGGAACAGATTCCGTCACGCGACCAGATTGAGATGACCACGCCAGTCGGCTTTAGGCGGTCACATGCCGGTGTGCCGGTCGGTACGTATTCCGACGACGGTGCGCAGGCACTTTGCCTGCTCGCCAGCCTTCTCGGATGTGGGAAATTCTCACTGACGGACTTCGCTGACCGACTGCTGCGATGGTTCGACGATGGGTACATGGCTGTTGACGGCGACGTTTTCGACTGTGGGATTCAGACCGCCGCCAGTTTGAACCGGCTTCGCGATGGTGTGTCACCGGGTGAATCGGGCGGAAAGGGTAAATTCGAAAACGGGAATGGTGGGATCATGAGAACGCTCCCGCTAGCACTTTGGCACACGGGGACTGACGAAGCCTTGGTCCGAGACGCCCATCTTCAGTCGTTACCTACGCACGCTCACCCGCGTTCCCTTGTCGCATCCGCGTTCTATGTTCTACTCGCAAAGGGTTATTTGCAGAAGCTCGCAGACCCTTGGTCACATGCGGACGGTCGTCTCGAAGTCATTTATGAGACATGGGCCGACAAGCAGGAGAGAGCCGCGTTCCTGAAGCAACTGGACGTGCTGCGACAGTTCCCGAAGACCGACACACCGCGTGGCAGCGGCTATGTTCTCGATACACTCTGGTCGGCGCGAAAGGCACTAGAAGAAGGATCGTTTGAAAATTCTATCCGTGCTGCGATCCAGTTTGGGAACGATACCGATACAACCGCTGCCGTAGCTGGCGGTCTGGCCGGTATCAAATTTGGCCTAGCTGGTGTTCCGCAGCGTTGGCTTGAACAGCTTCGGGGCTTCGACCTTGTTGAGCCGTTGATTGCTTCGTTTCTGGCGAGATCGAAACGTACTTCGAGTGTGTACGAACGATGAGCGGTGCTGGCCAGCGGTTTGCGTTTGTCACACACAATAAGCACGACTTTAGCGCTGCGGAACACCGCCTGATTCACCATTGTTCGGGATCGCGCTCATGTACAACAGGTTCGGGTCACGCTCCGCTGACGAGACGCCGCTGCTCATAAAGTCTGTCGTTGAGAATCACGGGTTCGCTTTCGCGGCGCATCCCCGTCTGTTACGTCCCGGTCTATTTGAGAGTCGGCATCTCGATCTGAAGGTCAGGTGCGCCGATAGCGACGCAGGTTGCGGCGGCGCCCATTTCGACGGCCCAGCATGCACAGCAGCGCCTCAACGCCTAGCACGAATGAAGTTATCAGGGCCACCGCGAAACCAAACGCGACGGTGAGCCGAACCACAACAGTAAAAAGCTCAGCCAATTACTTCTCCCGGTCGCGTCACCTTGCTCATTTCTTCATACTATTGCGCTTGCCATTCCGATACTGTCTTCCTATTGTGCCGACTTTTTAAATCGGGAAAACGCTACTTAACTTAGGCGAAATCGGTAATTTTTTCGATGCGCCCGTTCTGCAAGGCTACCGGGGCGGTGTGCGATGAAAAGCGGCGTTTTATAGGCTCTTTTCGGCGGAAGGATGACGCTTTTTTGCAACAGTTCCCTGACCATATCGGTCACGCGAACCATGCTTCCATATGCGTTCAATGCGGTCTGGCCGGTACAAATACGGCATCGATGGCATTCCGGCGCGATGGTTGGAACAGTTGCGGGGTTTCGACATCGGCGAACCGTTGATCCGTCAATTCATGGCGATGTCATGAGCGCATGCCGCATGGTGCTTTCGCTTCACGAGATTCCAAACTAACGGGAGAACCTATTTGACGAAAACCTTCGCTGAATCCGACATCACCATCGAAACCCTTGATTCACATCTCCGAGATAGCGGCTTGGTGCCCTACAAGGTGCAGTCTGACGGCATCTGATTGCGGACCGAGAACGGCATCGGCTATCGCATCTCACTCATGGCGGACCGGAAGTTCGTGCGGGTCAGCACGTACCTACCGCTGAATCGGCAGGCACCCATCACCCAGAAGCACGAACTGGCGCGGCGGCTGAATGAAGAAGTGTTCCTGCCGGTGTTCACTGTCGATCAGGACGAAGACCTGTCTGTGGCCTACGTCCTGCCTTACGCCCACGGCCTGATTGCCGGAAACTTCGTCGCCGTCGTCAATCGGTTCGCGTCGCTGCTGGCATTCATCGTCCAGACCTACAACGACGACGGCTTGATCGATTTCGGCGTGCCGAGTGTGGCGTCCGCCGCTGCCGACACTGGATCAGGGCCAGCCAGTGGCGAACTGGTGCACTGACGGATCAGCCTAGCTTTCGTGCCAAGTCGGCTGCGGATGGATGGTAGTACCGCTTCAACATCCCTAAGTTCCGGTGTCCCGACACCGCCGCGAGTTCAATCAAATTTGGCAACTTCTGCGCCAATCGTGTGATGGCCGTATGCCGAAGGTCGTGCCAGTGGAAGTCCTTGATGCCTGCACGTTTGCACGCCTTCCTGAAGGCAGCGTGTAGCGTGTTGCCTTTGACCGGAATTACCCAGCCATCGATGGAACGCGGTAGGTCGGCCAAGATGCTTACTGCCTTCTTGGACAACGGGACGGTTCGCGCTGTCCCGTTCTTCGTGATCGGCAAGTACGCGGTCTGGGCGTCGAGATTGACGTTCGACCACCGCAATTCAATCAATTCGCCGCGTCTCATTGCCGTTTCTAAGCTCAGGATTGTTGCCGGAAGCAGCCATACGCTCCGCCTTTCGGTCGGAATCATTGCAACAAGAAGGCGCGTTTCTTCGTCGGTGGTGAGCACACGATCTCGACCTTGCGGCGAAGGCGGTTTACGAACCAGTGTGACCGGGTTCGCAATGTTGATGTCCCACTCACGACGGGCGTGATTGATGATCGCCGATAGATACGCCAGTTCCCGAATTACTGTGGCTGGCTTCACTTTTTTCAGCCGTTCGTCCCGATAAGCCGCAACTGCCTTCGGGGTCAACGCGGTCATGCTGAGTTTCGCGAGTTTGGTGCGGCAGGTAGCGCGAAGCCGCGATATTTCATCCGCACCGCTGCGCCTTGTGGGGCAAACGTCGGTGATGTAGTGCTCAATGATGTCTTCGAGCGTGTTCGCTTCGGCTTCACTGCGACTGACGAAACTCCCACGATCCATCTCGGTTTCGACGGATCGCGCCCACTGTTCCGCATCGGCGCGGGTGTTGAAGGTCTTTACTTCGACCGGAAACCCCTTACGGCGAATGCGTACCTGCCATTTGTCTTTTCTGCGGTGTATAGCGGCCATTCCTGTTCCTAAGTGGAGCAGGATTGGAGCAAGATCGAGTTTTCGTATGTCAGCAGTCAGATTTGTAGCGATTCTGTCAGGCGATGGTTGCGCTGCAGAATCAAGCGAAGCGTCGAATTAAGACTGTAAAAACAATGTCTTAACTCTCCGCCACCCAATCCCCCGACTTCCCGCCGTGCTTCTCCAGCACCTTCACATCGGTGATCGTCATACCACGATCCACCGCCTTGCACATGTCGTACACGGTCAGCAGTCCGACCTGCACGGCGGTTAGCGCTTCCATCTCCACGCCCGTGCGTCCCAGCGTTTCCACTTGCACCGTGCAATGCACGCCGGGCAACGTTTCATCGAGCTCGAAGTCCACTTTCACGCGGGTCAGCGCGAGCGGGTGACATAGCGGGATCAGATCGGCGGTGCGCTTCGAGCCTTGAATCGCGGCGATGCGCGCGATTCCGATCACGTCGCCTTTTTTGGCGTTGCCATCACGGATCAGCGCGAACGTCTCCGGCAGCATGCGAATCGAGCCGCGCGCGATCGCGATGCGCTTGGTCTCCTGCTTGCTGCCGACGTCCACCATATGCGCCTGGCCGGCCGCGTCGAAATGAGTGAGTTCAGGCATGGTTGGGCTCCTTCAGAGGGCGCCTATCATAGCAGCGTGATTGGGCGAGTCGAGATGATTACAATCACCGTATGCCCGCTATCTTAGTCCGAGCGGCGGGCGCCGCTTTTCGACTTCGTCATATCGAGCTCGCGATGCGTTCGAAACGGTTTCTTGCTGCGTTGTTGTCTGTCGCGCTCGCGGCACCGCCGGGTGTGTACCCGCAATCGCGTGGCGCATCGAATGCGAACACCAACACGGGCACGACCCTCGCGCTCAACATACAGCCCGCCGAACCGCCGTTGGAAAGCGGCCCGGTCGAAACTTTTGCCGACCCCGTCGTGCCGCCCGACATCGCCCAAGGCGTATTTGGCGTCTATGGCGGCGCGCAGAACCGCTTCTCCGGCAACCCAGGCGCGACCACCAACTGGCGCACCCCGATCGTCACGCAGCAACTGCCCGACCTCGGCAATGGCGGCTCCGGCTCGCTGACGCCGCAAGCCGAGCGCAAGCTCGGCGAACGCGTGATGCGCGAGTTGCGTCGCGACCCCGACTATCTCGAGGACTGGCTCGTGCGCGACTATCTGAACTCGGTCGCCGCGAAACTCTCCGCGGCGGCGAGCGCGCTCTACATCGGCGGCTATCGTCCGGACTTCGAGCTGTTCGCGGTCCGCGACACGCAAATCAACGCCTTCTCGCTGCCAGGCGGTTTTATCGGCGTGAACACCGGTTTGATCGTGACGACGCAAACCGAGTCCGAACTCGCCTCCGTACTCGGTCACGAGATGGGGCACGTCTTGCAGCGGCACATTTCGCGGATGATCACCACCGGCGAGCGCAGCGGCTATGCCGCGCTCGCCGGCCTGTTGTTCGGCATTCTGGCGGGCGTGCTCGCCCACAGCGGCGACCTTGGCAGCGCGATTGCGATCGGCGGCCAGGCCTATGCGGTCGACAACCAGTTGCGTTTCTCGCGCTCCGCCGAGCATGAAGCGGACCGCGTCGGCTTTCTGCTGCTGGCCGGCGCCGGCTACGACCCCTACGCGATGACGACGTTTTTCGGCCGCCTCGATCGCGCGGCGATGAGCGACACCGGCATGCCGGCTTATGCGCGTACCCACCCGCTGACCGGCGAGCGGATCGCCGACATGGAGGACCGTGCGCGCCGCGCGCCTTACCGGCAACCGCATCAGACCTCCGAATACGGCTTCGTGCGGGCTCGGGCGCGCTTGCTGCAGGACCGCTCGCGCAGTGAATACGCGGACGAGGTTTCGCGCCTGCGCTCCGAAATCGAGGAACGTACCGCGGTGAACGTCGCCGCGAACTGGTACGGGATTGCGTATGGGCAGATGCTGCTCGAGCGTTACGACGATGCGGTGGCGTCGCTGGCTTCGTCGCGTGCGGCATTTGTCGCGGGCGAACGCGGTGAAGGCGAGCCCATGCGCAGTTCGCCGAGCCTCGACGTGCTGGCGGCCGACGTCGCACGCCGCGCCGGGCGTGATGACGAGGCGGCACGGCTGGCCGAGTTTGCGCAGAAGCGCTGGCCGCAGTCGAATGCCGCAATCGACATGCATATCCAGACCTTGCTGACCTTGAAGCGATTCGCCGACGCGCAGGCTTTGGCCCGGAAGGAAACGCGTGCACAGCCCGATCAGCCTGCCTGGTGGATGTATCTCGCGCAGGCAAGCGCCGGCAGCGGCGATGCGTTGACACAGCATCGGGCGCTCGCCGAAAAATTCGCGCTCGAGGGGGCGTGGCCGTCGGCCATCCGGCAACTGAAGGAAGCGCGGGATCTGAAGACGATCGGCTACTACGATCTTGCGACCGTCGACGCCCGGTTACATGAAATGGAGAGCCGCTATAAAGAGGAGCGGCTTGACGAGAAGAGTTAGGGGTTGCGGGCTTGCGCTATCCGATCGGAACGCGAGGTATGCAAAAGAACCAGGCGATAAATAAGCAGGCAAACGACCTAGACGTGTGCCGCCGGACTATCGACAAACCCAAACCGCGCGGCAACCTCACTTCGCTGCACGTCCTGCAAGGGCAACACAACCCCATTGTTCCAGCGAAACGCCCCGCTCATCGAGTCATCGCCCAACGCTGCGTGGTCGGAAAAAACCTCGAGGTCATGATCGTGCAAAACCGCGACTCTCGGCGGCGTCGAGCCATCGACGAACAGAATCCCACCTTCATCGTCGACAAACACGGCCGTTGGCTCGAAGGCCCCGCCGGCCTGGTCCGTCAAGGAAAGCACGCCAGCGGCATCGGCAGACAACCTCACCACCCACGGCGTATAGCCCAACTCGATATACACCCGTTGCGGGCCGTTCTGGAAAAACCACTGCCCGCGTTCGTCGGCGTCGTAATTCCGGTTGATAAACCCGAGCAACGCCTCGTGCCGGATCGCCGTACCTGGCGTACCGCTGGCCTGGGCGGCCTCATCCCGCATGCGCCAGTTACCGCGCCGGTCCAACATCAACCATCCCGTGCAACTCGGCACGTTCGGCCATTTGGCCAAGGCCTGCTTGACGATGTCATCCATGATCGACGTACTGCTCCAGATAGCCGAGCACGCGCCGCGACAACCAGTCGATGCGGCCCGGAAACGGCCCGGTCATAAAGCCGGCGTGACCGCCGTGTTCGGGTTGATCGAGTTCTACCGCCGCCGACACCTCGTGCCTTGCCGGTAACGCTTCGGCCGGCAAGAACGGGTCGTTGCGCGCATTCAGCACCAGAGTCGGCACTGCGATCCCGGGCAGCAACGGTCGTGTGGTCGCGCGGCTCCAGTAGTCGTTAGTATCGCGAAAGCCGTGCAGCGGCGCTGTCACCACGTTGTCGAAGTCGTACATTGTGCGGCTCGCCAGCATGGTGTCGCGGTCGAACAGTCCCGGAAATTGCGCCAGCTTTTGCTCGGCCTTCTGCTTCAGCGTCTTCAGGAAACTGCGCGTGTAGATCATGCCGAAGCCCTGCGACAACGCGCGGCCGCCGGCGTGCACGTCGATCGGCGTCGAAATCGCCGCGGCGGCCGCGAGCACCGGCGACGCATCTTCGCGCCGCTCGCCGAGCCAGCGCAGCAGCACATTGCCGCCGAGCGACACGCCCGCCGCCACGATCGGCCCGCGATGCGTGGCGCGCAAGCGCCGCAGGATCCAGTCGACTTCGTTGCTGTCGGCGAGATGATAGAAACGCGGCAAGCGGTTCAATGGCCCGCTGCAGCTACGAAAGTGCGGCACCACGCCGTGCCAGCCGTACTCGCGCGCGGCCGCCATCAACGTGGCGGCGTAGTGCGACATGGAACTGCCTTCGAGGCCGTGAAATAGCACGAACAGCGGCGCGTCGTCTGCAGGAATCCTGGCGGGCGTGGCAGGGGCGAGCGCTGAGGCAGGCGTGCCGTCATGCACCACCCAATCGAGATCGATGAAATCGCCATCCGGCGTATCCCAGCGTTCGCGCCGGAACGCGATCGCCGGGCGGCGCGCAAACAGCGCCGGGACAATGGTCTGCACATGCCGGTTCGGCAGCCAGAGCGGTGCGCGGTAGAGCAGCTCGACGGTGGCCCCGACGGCGGCCGTGGCGCGTGCTGCGCCGGCAGAGGCGGATTGATGGTGCGTCGTCTCCCAATCCCCCATGTGGGAATCGTTCGGGACGGATGACTTCCTGCGGGGCGTGCTCATGCCAGCGTCAAAACAAAAAGATAGAACCGGTGAAACAAGCGAAATGCGCCCGTCAGGCGTCAGTGCAGCGACCCCTGGCCATGCCGCATCTTGGTCGCGAACTGACTGGCGGCCTCGTTCGGCATCGGACTCGCGTGAATATGCGCAATGCGCCATTCGCCGCGCTCGTGGACCATCACGTAAGTGGTGAACACCATCGTGGGCGCCGCCTTCGGATCGGCCGGGCGGTGCGCTTCGGCAATGGCGTAGACGACGGTGCCAAGGCTGTCGTAGACGCGAATGTCGAGAGGTTCAATCGAAACGGGCGAGGTTTCGAGCTGGATTTGCAAGCCGGCGCGAATGCTGTCGAGGCCGTGCAGGTGGGAGCCGTCGGCGCAGATGCAACTGACGAATTCCTCGTCGATCCACAGGCCCATCAAGCTGTCGATATTCACCTCGGCGATGGCCTGGTAGTAGGCGTTCAGCGTATCGGCGGCGGCTTCGAAGATATGGGCAAAACGTGGCATGGCTCGTCAGTCTCTTGTGCGCGGCGCGCGGTTGCGGGGCAGCGGTCAGCGGGACAGTCCGGAGCACCGGACAATCGCACCCAAGCGCGAGGATGCCCGCGCCGCAAGGCGCGAACATGACGCGACGCGCTCAGGGCGTGCGGTGTTGCGTGCAAGTATCAGCCGAATCAGTTTGGTTCAACGTTGCGCAAGCAACATGCCGCGCAAATCGCCGAACACCTGCTCGGCACTCAACTGCTTCAGGCAGTTCAGATGCCCGAGCGGACACTCGCGCTGAAAACAGGGGCTGCATTCGAGATGAAGCCATTGTACCTTCGCGAGCTCGGACAAGGGCGGCGTGTGGCGCGGATCGGTCGAACCGTACACGGCCACCAGCGGCCGGCGCAGCGCGGCGGCCACGTGCATCAGGCCGGAATCGTTGGTGACGACGGCGTTGGCCCGCGAGATCAGCGCGCAGGCCTCGCTCAGCGCGGTCTGGCCGCACAGGTTACGCACGTTCGGCGCTTTTTCGGCGATGGCCTGGGCAAGCGGCGCGTCTTTCGGCGAGCCGAGCGCGACGATCTGCGTGTAGGGGAACGACTGGCCGACGATCTGCGCGAGCGATGCGAAATGCTCGGGCGGCCATCGCTTGGCCGGACCGTACTCGGCACCCGGGCAGAACACCAGCAGCGGCACACGCGTATCCAGATTGAAGCGCGCCGAGACCCGCGACGCTTCGTTCAGATCCGCGTCGAGCCGCGGCATCGGCAGGTCGTCGGGGACCTTGGCGCCTTGCGCGTAGGCGAGGGCGGCGTAGTGGCCGACCATCGGCGGGCGTTCATCTTTGCGCGGATTCCCGTGGCGCACGTTCAGCAAGCCGTAGCGGCTCTCGCCGGTGTAGCCGATGCGCAGCGGAATGCCCGCCATCCACGGAATCAGCGCCGACTTGAGCGAATTCGGCAAGACATAGGCCGCGTCGTAGCCGACATCGCGCAAGTCGCTCGCGAGCTGCCAGCGGCGCAGCATCTGCAGCTTGCCGTGCGCGAGGTCCGTTGCGTAGACGTCGCGGATCTCGGGCATGCGTTCGAGCACGGGCGCGACCCACGAGGGCGCGACCGCGTCGATCACGATGCGCGGATGCAATTTCACGAGGCGCGCAAACAGCGGCTGCGCCATCAATGCGTCACCGATCCAGTTCGGTGCGATAACCAACGCGCGACGCATCAGAGTGGGTGTCCGGTGTCGAAACGAAGCGCCGCGCGAACCATGCGCGTGGCGTTCGATTGGGTAAAAGGGGAAAAGCCGCGAGCCTTGCGGCGCGGATCCGGCATGACTGGTCCCGCCGCGGCTGCGGCGTTGCTGCGAAGCGATTGCGTTGCCGCCACCTGCTGCAAAAGCTCAGCCGGTCCGTCACATGCCGAATCAGGCAGCAGGCGCGCCAGCAAAGAGGGCCGCAAGCAGCGCCGCAAACGATCAGCGCTCAGTGCGCAGTGCTCAAGATCAGTGACCCTTGACCACTTCGCCGTCGCGCAGCTTGTAACGCGTGCTGCAATACGGGCATTTCGCTTCGCCGTGCGTGACGTCGATAAAGACACGCGGATGCGCGCTCCAGCGCGGCATGGCCGGGTTCGGGCAGTACGCCGGCAGATCCTTCGCCGACAATTCGACCAGCGGCATTTCCTTGATTTCGCTCATGGGGACTTTCTCGTTGTATGCAGGGTGCATGCGTTGCGCCGACAAAAGGCTCGGGCCAAAGGCCGGCGCAGCGCGCGTTAGATCTTGGTGAGCCAGTGCGCGTACTTGTCGCTCTTGCCATTCACGATATCGAAGAAGCCGGATTGCAGCTTCTCGGTGATCGGGCCGCGTGCGCCCGAGCCGATCGTGCGGTTGTCGAGCTCGCGGATCGGCGTGACTTCCGCGGCGGTGCCGGTGAAGAACGCTTCGTCGCAGGTATAGACCTCGTCGCGCGTGATGCGTTTTTCGATCACCTGGATGCCCGCGTCGCGCGCCAGCGTGATGACCGTGTCGCGGGTGATGCCGTCGAGGCACGACGCCAGGTCCGGTGTGTACAGCTTGCCGTTGTTCACGAGGAAGAAGTTCTCGCCGGAGCCTTCCGACACATAGCCGTCCACGTCCAGCAGCAGCGCTTCGTCGTAACCGTCGGCAATCGCTTCCTGGTTGGCGAGGATCGAGTTCACGTACCAGCCCGACGCCTTGGCGCGGACCATCGACACGTTCACGTGATGGCGCGTGAACGACGAGGTCTTCACGCGGATGCCCTTGGCGATACCGTCTTCGCCGAGGTAAGCGCCCCACGGCCAGGCGGCGATCGCCACGTGGATCGTGTTGCCCTTGGCCGACACGCCGAGCTTTTCCGAGCCGACCCAGATGATCGGGCGCAGGTAGCAGGATTCCAGCTTGTTTTCACGGACCACTTCGCACTGAGCCGCGGCCAGCGTTTCGTGGTCGAACGGCACGTCCATCTGGAAAATCTTGGCCGAATTCAAGAGGCGCTTGGTGTGTTCCTGGAGGCGGAAAATCGCCGTGCCGCCGTCAGCCGTCTTGTAGGCGCGTACGCCTTCGAAAACGCCCATGCCGTAATGCAACGTGTGGGTAAGCACGTGGATCTTGGCGTCGCGCCAGTCGATGAGCTTGCCATCCATCCAGATCTTGCCGTCGCGATCGGCCATTGACATACGATTCTCCAGCGGTGCGGTGAAAGAGCGTTATTTTAGCGTCTTTTGCACAAGGAACGGGCATTTGGCCGCATCCCGGGCGCTATAATTCGGCGCACGCATAATTCAAATCCGGATGCGCCAGCGGGTGCTTGACGACCTGGCGCCGACCTCCCTTCGTTGCGCCGCCGCTTGGCGCCCGCGTTTCGCCTCATGCTCGCTCGCTTGTCAGATACCGATCGCCGTTCCTTCCGTGAGGGCGCGCGCGACTATTCGCCCACGCTGATGGCGATCTTCTCCTGGGGCCTCGTCACCGGCATCGCAATGAGCAAGTCCGTGCTCACGCTGCCGCAGGCGCTCACCATGTCGCTGCTCTGCTACGCCGGATCGTCGCAACTGGCCGTGCTGCCGTTGCTGGCTGCCAAGCTGCCGATCTGGACCGTGCTGCTCACCGCCGCGATGGTCAATACGCGTTTCGTGATCTTCAGCGCCGGTCTCGCGCCGCATTTTTCCTATCTGCCGATGTGGCGCCGCATCGTGCTCGGCTACTTCAACGGCGACGTGATCTATCTGCTGTTCCAGAAGAAGAGCTTCCAGACCGGTTACGTGCCGGGCAAGGAGGCGTACTTCTGGGGCATGGCGGTGTGCAGTTGGTTGTCGTGGCAGGTCTCGTCGATCGTCGGCATTCTGCTGGCGAGCCTGATTCCGGACAACTGGGGCCTCGCACTGGCAGGCACGCTGGCGCTGCTGCCCATCATGGTGTCGGCGATCGCCACGCGCTCCACGCTGGTCGCGGTCAGCATCGCCGGCCTGGTGTCGCTGCTCGCTTTCGACCTGCCGTACCGGCTCGCACTTCCGCTCGCGGTAATTGCGGCGATTGTCGCCGGCAGCGCGGCCGACCTGATGGTCGAGCGCGCCGACTTGCGCCGCATCCGTAACAGCGCCGGAGATTCCCAATGACATCCACGCAGATCTGGCTGGCCATTATCGGCATGACCTTCGTCACCGCGGTGACACGCGCGATGTTTCTAATCGGCGGCGAGCGCACGGTTTTGCCGGAGCGCGTGCAGCGGATGCTGCGCTATGCGCCGGCTGCGGCGCTTGCCGCCGTCGTGCTGCCCGATGTGCTGGCGACGCCGGAGGGGCTCTCGTTCGCGCCCTCGAATCACGAGTTTTACGCGACGCTGTCCGGTCTGGCGTGGTTTATGTGGCGGCGCACCATGCTTGGCACGATTGTGGTGGGAATGGCCGTGTTCACGCTCTTGCGCCTCTTCATGTAATTGATTGGATCGAAAATGCTGCACCGCGACATGCGCGGCGCATTCTTCAAATACGGGACATTCGCCTGGTTGCGGGTCAGAAGGCCGTGTGGATAAGTTAAAATGGCTGTTTCCGGGATAAGCGCGCCGCTGCATGGCGCGACCGCCGCGGCTTAGCCGCCGGCGCCCGACTCAGTGGAGCCGCTGCCGTGCCGAAGCGCTGGAGTTTGCCGCGCTTGAGGTCCAGCGCGTCGTCCGCCACCGCCTTCCCATCAACTCGCACATACACGCCCATGAACAAGGTATTGCGTCTCTCCGATCTGATCGCCGAAGGCAAGCTGTCCGGCAAACGCGTGTTCATCCGCGCCGATCTGAACGTGCCGCAGGACGATCAAGGCAACATCACCGAAGACACCCGCATCCGCGCTTCCGTGCCGGCGATCAAGGCCGCGCTGGACGCAGGCGCCGCCGTGATGGTCACGTCGCACCTGGGCCGCCCGACCGAAGGCGAGTTCAAGCCGGAAGATTCGCTCGCGCCGGTCGCGAAGCGCCTCGCCGAGCTGCTTGGCCGTGACGTGCCGCTGGTCGCCAACTGGGTCGAAAACGGCGTGAACGTCGCGCCGGGCCAGTTCGTGCTGCTGGAAAACTGCCGCGTCAACAAGGGCGAAAAGAAGGATTCCGACGAGCTCGCGCAGAAAATGGCGAAGCTCTGCGACGTCTACGTGAACGACGCATTCGGCACTGCGCACCGCGCCGAAGCCACCACGCACGGCATCGCCAAATACGCGCCGATCGCTTGCGCCGGCCCGCTGCTGGCGGCAGAGCTCGAAGCGCTCGGCAAGGCGCTGGGCGCGCCGAAGCGTCCGCTGGTGGCGATCGTCGCCGGCTCGAAGGTGTCCACCAAGCTGACCATTCTGAAATCGCTGGCCGACAAGGTCGATCAGCTGATCGTCGGCGGCGGCATCGCCAATACGTTCATGCTGGCGGCCGGCCTGAAGATCGGCAAGTCGCTCGCCGAAGCCGATCTGGTCGCCGAAGCCAAGGCCATCATCGACGCAGCGAAAGCCCGCGGCGCCTCGGTGCCGATCCCGACCGACGTGGTGACGGCGAAAGAATTCTCGCCGACTGCCAAGGCTGAAGTGAAGGCTGTCGCCGATGTAGAAGACGACGACATGATCCTCGACATCGGACCGGAAACCGCCAAGGTGCTCGCCGCGCAACTGGAAAAAGCCGGCACGATCGTGTGGAACGGTCCGGTCGGCGTGTTCGAATTCGATCAGTTCGGCAACGGTACGAAGACGCTGGCTGACGCAATCGCCAAATCGTCGGCGTTCTCGATTGCAGGCGGCGGCGATACGCTTGCGGCGATTGCCAAGTACGGCATCCACGACAAGGTCAGCTACATTTCGACGGGCGGCGGCGCCTTCCTCGAGTTCCTCGAGGGCAAGACACTACCCGCTGTCGCAGTTCTGGAATCGCGGGCTTAACGTGGTGACGCGCTCCCCCTCAGCGAAGTCTGCAAAAGCGCGCGGCGGCAAGCCGCGCAACACCACAGCAGCAACGGCAGGGGGGGGGGGGGGGGGGGCCGCCGCGGCGACGGCCGGGGGTGGGGGGGGGGGCGGGGGGTTGTGGGCCGGTGGGGGGGGGGGGGGGGGGGGGAGGGGGGGAGG
>CABFVV010000071.1_pt1 | contig 47587 bp, 44 predicted proteins | sample 8864751 | NCBI WGS metagenome assembly CABFVV01 (sample SAMEA5735770, study PRJEB23740) | soil metagenome | biome: forest; feature: forest soil; material: soil | place: USA | collected 2013-10-13 | depth 0.1 m | reverse complement strand
CATCCTAAGCCCCGCCGATCCGGCGCCGCCGGCAGTTCGTCGTCTTCGGCGGCTACGCCGCCTCCGACTCCTCACTACCGGCCAAGATGAATGTCGGTACACCGGACGTACTCATTGTCGCCCCCCAGCCTGCTGGAATTCGCACACCAATCCTTTCACATGCATTTAAGCTCAGGCTCTTGATCCGATCGAGGCGCACGCAAATTATAGGTGCAGAGTTTTGAATCCAAGGTCGGGGCAGCGGCGCTCGGCCTGACGATCTAGGATTTTCCCGACGCATTGTGGACCAAGAGAAGCATCGACCCATCTCGCAAACGAGGGAATCGATCCGGTGTTCGGCAATTGCTGTCGTTGAAGACTGCTTCTGGCGCCCACAGACAGACGGAGATACTCAAATGATTGCTCTAGCGCGACTGCTTCCACTACTCTCAACGATCGCTACAATAGTGCTCTATTGTTCAAGTGCCTTTGCTGATCAACCTTTTACTTCATCGCCACTCGGGCTGCAGAAGGTACTGGTCATCCCTGTCGAGTTCCCGGTGGGCAGCCCGTGTCCAAATTCTACCGAGACCTGTCCCGTTAAGTCCGCTTGGTATGCGGCAAATGTCGGGGCGCCACGGCACACTCCAGCCGAGTGGGAAAACCTCTTGAATTCAGTGGCAGGCTCCTGGTGGCAGCAGGTTAGCTACGGTCAGACGAGCTTCGAATTTACGGTATTGTCGGACCCACAGACTGCGGACGGTTGGTGGCCTGCACCGCATAGCTGGCAGGACTATGGAAGAAACAACGGTAACTGGTATCAGACAACCACTAACATCCCCCCGAGCTATGCACTCGTTCCCGATGTGACCGCGAACGTAGTGCAATCGATCTGCTCGAATCCACTGTTGCTTTTTGTGTGCCAAGTTTTGCCGTCGTACAACCGCCTGGTCATTCTGCAAAATGTCCACTCCTTTGGCGATCAGAGCCTTGGCAATGACTTTCCATTCACCATTGCAACGGGGACCGCCCTCGGAAACCTGGTGGTGAGCGCAAGCTGGGCGAACGAGGACAGTACGGACTCGGGGGTGACGTCCCTGATGCATGAACTGGGGCATCAGTCAGGCGAGCTGTCGCACTATGGGGACTGCTCTGCGTATTTCAGCTTTACGTCATTCAATTCAACCTTACCCGCAAGCGGAGCCGAATGCATCTCCGGCTGGGACATTATGGGCATATCGTATTCGCTCACCCAGTTCTCGGGTTACTCAAGGGTGAGCCGAGGTTGGATCAACGCGGCCAATACACCCAGTTTCGATCTTATTTCCGGAGGCCCGTTTACTCAGACATTTCTGATGAACCCATTGGAGGTGCCACCCACGGACACCAATCCCAATGTAATTCGACTCTCGATCGGGGACCTTTCGTGGCCGACGTTCTCGGGCTACTTTGTTGAGTGCCGGGAGCCGATCGGCGGTGACGTGCCCTCACCCTTCCCGTCGATCCCCGTAAGCACAATCCCCGATCAGGGGGTATTGATCACAAACATCCACGAGTTCAGTGTTAGTGACATTCCCGGAGCACCTGCGCACCATGTAGAGCGAACACTGTTTCCGGCGGACCAACTGACAAATGCCACGCTAAAACCGGGACAAACGTTCAGCGATTCCGTTTTGGGGCTGTCGATCCGATTCAACGGCTACGTCGGCGGAGACGCCAAAGTACGGCAATGCAGCGTGTCGATCGCACATCTCGAATCGCTTCCGCCACCCCAACAACGAATAATCCGCTTCGCTGGTAGTGCGATCCTGAACGGCCTCGCGCAAACACAGGACACAGCGTCCATTTCAAGCGATATCGCGATCAACGATCTTATTGACGCAGATGCGAGGGTCCGTGTTCCGATTCCGCTGGTGCCGCCTTGGACCGGGCATAAAAACCAGATCTTTGTTCGCGTGCACGATCGAAGCACAGGAGCCGTCGACAACGTGAACGTGGGTGTGAGTGTGCAGCAGCCGGCGGTCATTGCGAATGTTTGCGCGGCGGCTCCGAAAAGGCCGAATCTGGGAACCGTCAACCTCAAGCAGCTTGTGGCCGGCTCTAGCGCATTGGCAGAGCTGGAATGGACAACGGCGAAAGTCGGGTCGGTAAGCGTCGAAGCGGTCGCCAGCGGTCCGGCGAACCGAATCCATACCTCGACCCGGTTCGCATTTCAGTTCCATCACCAGGACATCGAACGCGGCGGCGTCCGCACGCAATTCAAAATTGCATCCGACCCGAGCTGTATGATGCCAGAGACGTACTTCGTGGCGCCCGCGGTGTCGCTGCCCGACTGGAAAGTACAAGCAATGCCGTCTGCAGTTACGCTCAAACCTGGCCAAGATGCAGTGATAACAGTGCTGGTGACGCCGCCTGCAAAACGGCGTCCGGGGCAGCACGCAGAGCTCCCCGTCGTGGTGCGAATGCAACAACAGATGCTGACCGACACAGGGCGCATTCCCAAAGACACGCCCGCAAACCTGATCCCGGGAGTGCACTACATGGCTCTTGGCGCGATAACGATCCTGGCGAAGGTCACAGCGGGACCAGGTTCCGTCGATCTACATTGCAAGCAGAAACAGGGCGACGACAGTGGCCAGTTGGACCCGTGCATCGGGCACATCGACCGGCCGCTCGCGATACGAGGAGCGGTTTCGCCAAAATCAGCAAACAGTCCAACGATAGTCGAATATCGTTCACCTTCCGGGACGGTCATCACACACCTAGTACTAACAGACGAAAACGGAAATTTCCGTGACAGTGTAGTGCCGCAGGATCGCGGTCGTTGGAAGGTCCAAGCACGCTGGTCTGGCGGTGAGATGAATGATCCAACGGAGTCTTCCACCATGAATGTTGATGTCCGATGGGGCCGATGACGTGCCCGCCACCGACTGAACTTGGCGACCGGTGTACTGCAGAAGCAACCTCAACCACGATTCAATATAAGTTGAGAGCCGACTCCAGTACATCGCAGTATCCGATCAGCGCAAGGTAACCGAACACATCTTAGCGCGCCGGAGAAACGCCTCCCTAGCTCCTTCAAGAATGGCGCACGCCGCGTCCCGTGTCCTTGGATGATCGATCCACGGGCAACTATCTCACCTTTGTCGTTGGCAGCCTTCACGACGATCTCTTCGGCGTCGCCCAGAACTGCCACGTTTGCGTAGTGGGTGCCTTCGTGACGTCAAAGGTAGGCGGCAGAGGTAAAGATTGCAGGTTTCACAGGTTTACCCTATGTCGCTTTTCCCAACTATTCTCCTAATATCATTAGGGAACACGAGCGCACCTAAGCCGCCTTGGCAAATCATTGCTCAGGCTCATCGGAATTTCCGTTGAGCGAGAATCCAGGGGCTGACACATCAACTAGAGCTTTAGTTCAAACATATACTTAGCATCACTACTTTTTAAGTTAACGCAAAACATACCCAGATCTTCATTCACGACGTAAGCGGAAATCAATCGGTGTTCGCGGCGGAAGAAGGACGGTCATTTGCAGACAAGAACACTCTAGCGCCTCGACAGTAGCTTGCCAAATTGAACACCACTCGCCTGTTGAGCCCTCGCGATATCAAATGCGTAGTACTCTGGGTCGCACATAACTTCGCTCTTAAAGACTATGGAGAAGTGCTAATGGTCGCCATCTATGTACCTATCCGTGGAAGCGAACGAACACTCCTACCTGATTCTCGACCGGCAGGCCCCATCGATCCCAAGGAAATAGCCAGCGTGACAGTGCGCGTCCGTTCAGTGGGAGATCCTCGCGCGCTTGTTGCAAAGGCGTACGAACTCGCAAGCAAACCGTTGGCGCGAAGGAAATATCTCACGCTTGAAGAGTTGGAGAAGAAACACGGGGCGGACCGCGCAGATCTCGACAAAATCGAGCATTTCGCATACGCGCACAATTTGACAGTGGTACATCGGAGCGCTATAGAACGGTCGATCGTATTGAAAGGTAGGCTCGGGGACTTGCTGGCGGCGTTTCATGCCGACGTCCAGTTATATCACCACGCAACGGGAACATATCGTGGACGACGCGGCGAGATCTCTGTCCCACAAACCCTCGAGTCCGTCATAACGGGGGTTTTCGGACTAGATACCCGCCCAAAAAGCCGATCGCCGCACCGCCTTAAGAGTGCGACGTTTGATGGACCCGGTGGACAGAACGGCGTGGCTGCGACAGTTTTCGCCTCCCGCTATAACTTTCCCGTCGAGCTAGGGGATACAACACTGGACGGAGCCGGGCAAACAATCGCCATCATCGAACTGGGCGGTGGCTACCAGAATAGTGACCTGCAGGCATTTTTTCAGGAAATAGGCTCACCCGTTCCGGACATTTCTTCAGTCTCCGTCGACCACGCGGGAAACAATCCTACATCCGGAGATTCGGCCGATGGCGAAGTGATGCTGGATATCGAAGTGGCAGGGGCTGTAACGCCGAAGGCGAACATCGTTATATATTTCGCCCCTAACAACAATGGCGACCAAGGCATGCTAGATGCCATAAGTGCTGCCGTTCACGACTCGGAACGAAAGCCGGGGGTCATTTCGATAAGTTGGGGTATGCCGGAAGACTACGTCGACAAGCAAGCCCTCGATGCGTACCACGAGCTATTTGCCACAGCCGGCACGCTTGGAATCACCGTCTGCGTCTCGTCCGGCGATCACGGAACCGCCGACCTCAGTGCAAGCCAATGGACCGACCGAAAGATTCATGTGGATCATCCCGCGAGTGACGATTTGGTGCTCGCCTGCGGCGGCACCCAGATCGATTCTGCTTCCGGTCAGGATGTGACCTGGAACGACGGCACGCCGTTCAACGTGAATGTATACGGTGGAGGTGGGTGGGCAAGTGGAGGCGGAGTCAGTGAGAAATTCCCCGTGCCAGACTATCAAGCCAACGCAAATCTGCCAGTCTCTCTAGACAACGGGCAGCCTGGCCGCGGTGTTCCCGACATCGCGATGAGCGCCACGAATTATTTCACCCGCGTTGATACGTACGAGGGCGCGTCCGGTGGAACAAGCGCGGTCGCACCTCTCATGGCCGCCCTCATAGCGAAGATCAACCAAGCAAAGCAAAAAAACGTCGGGTTCCTGAATCCTTTCCTTTACGGCGCGGCCGCAAACGGTGTCGTTCATGACGTCACGGTCGGAACGAACGCGATTACAGATACCGTCCAAGGCTATGACGCCGGCCCGGGCTGGGATGCGTGCACGGGCCTTGGGACGCCGGACGGAACTGCAATTCTCAACGACCTGCCGTAGATCTTTGAAAACGGACCGTGCTATCGCCAAGCGGCTAATGTCGCCGCCAGCAAATTGAGGTCGCATTGGACATGTAGTGACTACGGGGGCGCGATGAAGCAAATTCAATGGTTGGTGCTCGCAAGCACAATCACGCTGCTGTGCGGTTGCTCAACCTTGCCAAAATTTGATAGCCCATTTATTCCCGAGAAAGTGAGTCCGAAAGTGTCAGATGTATTGGATGAGATTCAATGCGAGGTACTCATTTCCGTGAACAAAGCCAAGGATTCGAATAGCCCCCTAGCTGGCCTGCAGGACGGGCAATACGTCGCAAACATCAACCTGACGCTAGACGTGACTGACAATCAGGGCGTCAATCCCTCGTTAAGCTACATTGACCCGTTAGCCGCGACAGGAACAAACTTTACTGCAGCCTTGAGTGGACAGGTTTCCGGGCAGCAGCATCGGAACTTCAATGTAACGTTCACTTTACTATTCGACAAAAATACGCCCACGGAACAAAGTCTCAAAGAGTGTCAGAACCAGAGCAATGGATCGGGCTTGAAAGGCAGTCTTGGCATTGAGGAGATCATTAGCACCGGCCTCAAATATGAAACCGGGTTCGCATATCAGAACGAGTACCCCTATAAAATTCCGGCAATTGCTGTAGGCACGGCTTCGCTTCCCAACGATCCCCTTACCGGTGGCGCAGCACTGGCGCCCAACTTTGGCTCGACCGTGGACTTCACTTTGATCTACGGACTCGGTGGCGGACCCAACTGGACTCTGACACATTTTGCCGGTCTAAATCCAGCATCGGGAGGCTTATTGAGCTTTCTGCGAACAAACAAGGACACGTTGGTTATCTCGATCGCACGAGTTGTTCCGACGGCAGCACCTGGCGCAGCAGCCCAAAGTGCCGCATCTCTTGCAGTACAGGCCGCAGGCAAGGTAGCTCAGGACAACGTGACGCGCATGATCTTACAACGCCTTCTTACTCCGTAAATGCGCTTCATACTTTATATGGATCTGCTACGGACGAACCTAGCAGCTTCAGGGTGAATGAAGTCCAAGATATGCTGAGGTTGGGTGTATGAAGACTCCAAGGCAGTTGCGATGTCAGGTACTGCCGAAAAGCTCCTGCTGCGACACGTCCATGCCTACGTCATCAGAACGGAGGGGGGAGAAGAGTTGCTCCATGCTTCCGATGCACAGGTCGAGAGCGATCCTTCTGCCGTTCCTGATGCAGCTTGCTGAAATGTCGCATATTGGTCAAATCCGCTTTGAACTGACGATGGAAGCTTCCCTCGCCTCGCTTGCGAACGGCCCAATCCGGGAGCGCCACCCAACGTCAACCGCATCGGAAATCATCTTGAAGTCGGGATTGTTATCGGAGACTCATCATGATCGAATGGCTTGGCTTGATCTACACGGTAGCAAAGGACATCCGCAACCGTCTGAAGTGCGGCGAGCAAGAAGGGCAGATCGACCGCGACTGGTTAGAGAAGTCCAGTTTTCACGCAGAAGCTGAGGCAAACTACCGCCGGCAACTTAGCAATAATGCCGCTGTGCCCGAATTGACTTAAACCAACCAGCCTCCACGATTCCCGGGGGGGGTTCACAACCGGACTTTTTCCTTATTGCATGTCATGTGGGCACGGCGCACGCATTTGAAGCGTAGATCCGTCAACTTGCCGATAGAACTTGAGCGCCTCACTTCGCGATTACATCGCCCTTCATCACCGAAACCGCGCAAAGATCAAATTGCCGAGATTCTGCTCTTCAAGGTCTTTGACCACGGCATCGAGCGATACGCCGTAGGACGTGCGGTAATCGGTTTTCTCGTCACTTCGGACAATTTTTCCCACGTGCATCGCGATAGGCAGGAGCGTACGAGCGTCGAAGCAGGGAGCACCGGACGAACCCAGCTGCGTGTCAACGCGATAGTGCAGCGGACGATCCGCTATGAGGACACCTAGATTGATCGCAAGCGGACCGGCACCCGTCGACTGGGCGATCATAATTCTTTCCCCACGCTCAACCTTGGGGAACCGTCGTGGCAATTCAATCCATTTCCGCAGAACAGCCTTCGATTCAGCTATTACGCCACCGACCGGCTGCGCACCCGGCGCCCCGTCGAGTTTCAACAACGCGTAGTCAAGCCCGCGCAATCCGCCATCCGAAAGCGATTCCCGCGCCCGGAACAGGGAGCCCTGCGTAAGCGTCTCGCCGTTTGCGTCGGTTCTATAGTCGAATCTGAAAATCGCGTCATGGATTCTAGACGCGCCGTTGGTCGTCGAGCCGATCAGATGATCGGCAGTGAGCAGTAGGTCAGGTCCGACCAGGAATCCGGTGCCGTACTTCCCGTTGAGCTCGACCCGGCATACGCTGCGCTCAATCTGGCTAAGGCGCGCGCGTACAATATCAGGATCGACCATTGGCCCCGAGCCATGGGCAATGCTCTCGAGCGTGTCCCTAAGGTTTGCGTCGCCCGTGACCGTCGAGATTCCCAAGCGCGATGCGACGCGCGCAATGCGCTCATTGTTGGGACGTGCCTCAAGAAGAGTAGTGACCAACGTTACGAGCCATCCTTCTCGCTCGGCCCCACTCAAGAGCTCAAAAACTACTCGGTTGAAAGGCTGCTCGGGCGTCCCGTACACTTCCAGGCTGCGATTAAGTCGGTACCGCAGCGACGCACGTAGGTCGTCGAGAGTGAAGGCCTCGACGATCGCGGCCATCAATTCCGCCGTCTGCGAGCCAGTAAGTCCAGCGTTCTTCTGACGTTCCGTCACGTCGTCAGGCGGCACCTCTAGGTGGGGCAGGTGACTCCTGATGAGCCCGAGCGCATCGGCCATCACTTCTTGAATCGCCGAGATCAGCTGCGCGCGATTAGGCGAGTTGTCGAGATCAAGCGCAGCCTCGACGGTGTGCTTCAGCTGTGCTGGCGACGCCTCAAGCACATACGCACTCCACGACTCGGTGAGCGAGTCACTCAGTGGGACATTCAACGCGCGGGCGAGCGCTCCCGGTTCAAGCCCGGTAGCAGCGGAGTACTCGACGTCGAGGCCCGTTAGCGCTAGCGCAAATCCACGCATCGACGCATCGGATGCGCGCGGGATGCCAATTGCGCGGACCACCGCGACGACGCGCGAGTGCGCAGCCTCCCCCGGAGCCGCGGCGGCCCATTGCCCGGCCGCAGGTGAGCGGCCCAGCACCGCTTTCGACACCTTCTCAATCAGGGTGCCGAGTTCGAAGCCCAGCGGGGGCGACACCCGCAACGACTGATCAAGCTCACCGAGGAAGATCCGCTGTCCCATGCTTTGGACGCGCTGCGTCATGGAAAGATGATGACTTTTCTCTACATGTATTAAGCGTTGATAAGCCCCTGCCGCATTTCCGAACTGCCTGAAACGGATCACGTATTCGGCATAAGCCAACGAAAGCAACACGGCGGCGTCGCTCTCCTCCCCGCGAACCGCCCGATCGTAGGCCCGGTCGAGAACCCGAAGTGCTTCTTGGATGTGCCCCAGACGCACCAGCGCAGCCGCCTCAATTGATACCAGCGGACTCGCGGCAGTGCGCTGCGGACGTTCCGCGATTTGCTCCAATGCGCCCTCGGCGTAGTCGTCATCGAGACACGTCGCGGCGCTACGCGCGACGATTCGCTCCCAATCCGCAAGCCGAGCCGCCGCGCGTGCTTCCGCGTCCACTGGCACCTCGAGCCGCGAAGCCAGAAATGCCCGCCGAACTGGATCAAATTCCGCCAAAGCACTGCATAAATGCCGTCGGACTCCGCGCCGCCACCGACTGTCAATCAGCTCAGGCGGCTGGTCGAGCGACAGTCGGTGATAGATCTCTTCCGCCCGCTCCATGTCGCTCTCCGTGCTCTCATAAAAGCGCACCGCTCCCTCGTGGATCAGGCGAGCCTTCGCGGGCTCGTCTTCCTGCAGCGGACCGAGCATCAGTTGACGGAGGTCCTGGCGGTGACGCAGCGCGCCGTCAGGATCGGCCTTCACGAGCGAAATTTCCTGCTTGAGCTTCTGAAACAGCACGTGCGCTTCCTCAAGCGAATTCACCGCAATACCACACGGCCTCGCCAGCACTTCGAAGATCAGTTCCGGCGTGATGCGGCGAAGCACGAGACCCGGATGGGCCAGCTTCTCAATCTCTGGAGTGTGAACATGATGGAGGACGCGCTGATACAGCTGGCGCTGGATGTTCTCCTCGCTCAAGCGGCGGAAAAAACGATCACGCGTTGCCACGCCCAACGACTCCGGCGATGCGTCGTCCTGAAGCGCGAGCTCGGCCGCGAGCTTCAGGGTGAGCGGGCTGCCACCGAAGTGCTGGAAGATCTCACGCGCAATATGTGAGTCGCGCATACCGCGAGCCTGAAGGTAGCCAATAGCGGAGGACTCATCGAAAGCCGTAAGTACAAGTGACTCGATGCGCTTTCCTTCGACAGCGGCACGGCCCACGATTACGATGCGAAGGGGCGGCATCGTGGACTTCATCGCTTTGAGAAATTCCCAGAGCTCATTGACCGCATGATCCCCTCGAAACTGCAGCTCCTCGAACGTGTCGAGGACAAGCACGAAGGGACGATCGCCGCCCATCAGACGAGTCAAGGCTGATGCAGCGTCGCGGATGGCGCCTGCGCGAATCCGCGCCATCATAGGGCCACGCTCGATCGCCGGCGCCCCGCTCTCGGCCGCAATTTTCTCCAACCACATTACCCGCAGCCGCTCGCATGTGTCACGTACCTCAGGATACTCCACACCAAGCTGTCGGATTGATTCTGCGAGGACCGTAAGCGGTTCGTCCGGAGAAATGTCCGGCCGATCGAAATCGAGGTAGGCGAACGGGAAGCGATCGTTTTCATGTGCGCGGGCGTGCTCAAGAATAAAGCGCGCAACGAGTGTCGATTTGCCGACGCCGCCTGGTCCAGAGACCATGAGAGCGAAATTCGGGGAGCGGCGCAAGAGAACATCAGCGACACGATTGACGACGGAACCGGTGATATCTCTCGCCGCGTCGACATAGGAGCGCGGCGGCACGACACCTACGAAAGCTCGCAGACGTCGCAGCTCTTCATTGCGCCCGCGAAAATGCTCGCCTGCCAGGTGCTCGAACGGCTGCAGAAGCGTCAACCATTCCACGCGGTTCGTGATCTCGCAAGGCGCGGGCGACACCGTAAATCCCGCCGCCTGCAGCCAGGTTGCGACGTCATATCCGGCCTGTAGCTCGCTGAGGGTTTGGTCCTCAAGGCGCACCGATTCGCCCCGAAGCCCGTGCTCGAGCGCCTGCTGTACCGGATCAGACTGTGGCGGCTCATTGGCGGCGAGCGCAGCCTCAATAGCACCTCGGTCACGCAACTCCCGAAGGCAAGCGATTCGGAGGTCCGGACGCAGCGCCCAGCGTCGAATGCCTTGCGCATCCGTAATTCGAATCGAAACGCCAAGCAGGTGGTCGATCTCTTCATCACAACCGACGTCCGAAACTGTTCCAAAGAGCGGCTTTAGTCTCGCCGGTTCGAACCAGGCTAGGACAGACGCGCTCTCCTCGAAGGCGCTCCTATTAGGGGTCGCCGCCGCAGCAGCACCATTCGGCACAGAGCGCGCGAGTCGCGCAGCGACACGCGCGGAGAGATCATCAATCTGGGACTCGGGGATTTCGGAAGCGCGGAAGGACGGTGACATCGATCAGCCCCCCTCGGGAGAGAAGCGCGCAAGTGCTACGCGGGCTCGGTTGCCAACTTCCTCAAGGTACGCGTCCGCTCCGGGATCGAGTCCCATGAGCGCTTCGGATGCTGCCTCAACTATCCGTTCGTCATCGATGATCAGATGCCGTTGTTGCGTCGCGCGAATGAAGAAATCGACCACATCGCGCTCGGAAAGCGCCCGGTCGATAGTCTCCTCTTCAACGTGAGGGAGCACTGCGGGCACAAAGGTGTCACGATAGCCAAGCAGGATAAGCCGGAACTGTGTCAGCGTCACGGCAACCCTGGCAGCAAGCTGCTTGACGACGTCAAGCGTAGCCTGTGGCAGTCCGACTTTGTTGAATTCATCGATGACAATCCAGACACTGCGTCCATCACCATGCGTCTGCGCCTCGAAATCGTCGCAGAAGTCGATCGTCCAGCGCGACCACTGCGAATCCTTCGGCTCGGGCGGAACTTTGCTAACGTCGTATCCCAATAGGCGAACAAGCTTTACTCCAAGATCACGCGGCTGGATCTGCACGCCGCTGCCAAGTTGATCATTGAAATTTCGCAAGTCGATCCACGCGAGTTCGAATCCGTGCAATTGCTGCTTGAGCGCGGAAATGAACTGCACACTGAGGCTCTTGCCTGTCTTGGTGCAAACGAGCGCGCCGTCCGTTGGCGGTGTCTTATCGCGCACGATCAGGATGCGCTTGCCGTGCGGCGCGCTCATGCCCCGCAGCGCACAACGCAAATGCTTGCGATTTACCATAACGTACTCGCCGCTCAGGCAGCACATCTCAAAAGGGTCGAAGTCTTGCGGTAAAGCGACTTGATTGAGAGCGCTCTCGATCCGTTGCAACACGACGTCTTCCGGACGTTCCGCCAGCGCATTCGCAATAAGCTTGTCGAGCCAATATTCCTGCGCTGCGCTCGTCACGATGGCCCTCACCTGATTTTTATAAGGAGGGTATCCAGCGTAATCAACGAAGTCGCGATTCATTCCAGTCAGCAGATCGCTCAAGGCTGCCTGGTCGAACGCGTCTTTCAATGCCGTAGAGAGTTCCAGCAACTGAGGCCCGGTGAACTTGACGTAAGCCATCATCTGCTCCCTAAAGCCACGAGCTTGCCGCGTTGCTCCAGCAAATTAACGATGGCCGACACCAGGATGCCCTGATTCCAACGCGCCGGATATTGAGGGCCGCCATACATCGGATCGCCGCTATGGTGAAGGGCAATCCACTGCCAGTCGGGCCCAAAACAGGGAGACCCCGAAGAACCGCCCTCGGTATTAGTTCTATAGCGCAAGCGGGTCTGGTTGCCGAATACGCCCGTGATCGAATCCGTATCGAGCGCGACCTGCATCGGCTTACCGTCGGGGTGCTGAACGATGAAGAGTGCCTTCTGCCTCCCGAAGTCGAGCTCTGCACGCCCTGGCGGTACCTCGATCCAACCTCGCGCGGCTGAGTTCGGATCACCCGGGAAAAGAGGCTCGCGTCCCGGCGCGCCAGCGGTCCGCATGAGCGCGTAGTCGAGCTCGTCCACGGCCGGCTCGCCAGTTGGAATTGCTTCCAGGTCGTGCGCGCTATAGGGGCTGTGATCGATAAGCCAGTCAGCGGCGAGACTATAGGTCTTGTCTTCACCGAGCTTCACGCCGTCGGATAGTACTTTGTAGTCGAAGCGCAGCAGCACGTGCTCCGGCGCCCACGTCCCATCGATCACGTCCTTCACGACGTGATAGTTGGTGATCACCACATCCGGACCGACCAGAAAGCCGGTGCCGCGCGCCTTGCCGGGGGGACATTCGACGCGGCACACACGCCCTTCGATCTCGCCCAGCCGCGTTCGCCAGACGAGGACATCGAGCATCGGGTTTGCGGCGCGCACCTTGGCCTCAAGGTCACCTGCCGGGATGCGTTCCGTCCCGCGCGCGGTCGTCTCGACCGGAATTGGCGCGAGGTTAAACTCCGCAGCGAATTCTGCAAGAAGCGGGTCAGTAGGCCTCGCAGTGTGAGCGGCGGCCAATAGCTCCATCCACCATAATTCTTCGTTCGCCCTGTCGACAAGCTTCTGCACGGCCTCTGGATAATCGTCGCCCATGCCATAGTAGTCGTCGAAGTCACGGTTTATCGCGAGCAGGAGATCCTTCATACGCGGTGGTGTCTTGAACGCATCGCGCAAAACTTTGCGCATCGTAAGCCTGTCCACCGGTTTCAAACTCCCTCTTTCCATCAGCCGCGGCATTGCGCCTCTCCTTGTGGCGGCCCCTCGCCACTTTCGTTCGCGGTTTGTACAGCGCAGTGCAAGTTCCGACATACCTAAACTTTACATATCACATACACATAGTTTGCCAATTTAACCAACCGATGACGGGGCTAAACCGCGTTGTTGGGGCCGCGTCAATGGATCAGGCGCTTCCAGGCTTTGTCTATTGCAAAGCTAAACGAGCGATTCACGTCGGTGACGTCAGGATGTTGAATCCAGGTGGAAGCAGAGCAACGCCACTATCGTATTAAACCTCTTGCACACCATCAATTACCAGACGCATACGCCTGCGACCGTTTCCAAACGCACACTACGCGATCGCCTCACTGGTCCGGGGCCGATCTCAGGGCTCGAGCCTTGCGACTGCGAAACCCAACGGCGCGACGTTCCGTGGCGCACCCTCGAAAGCCAACCGGAACAAGCCTGGGTGGTGCAGTGGTCCGACAACCAGACGCAAATTGGCGACTGGTGGCCCGCGATAGGTTACGTCTGCCAAGGTTTCCTCACCCCGTATCGTCGTGCCATCCTTCTCCATGGACTGAAGTACAAGCTTCCCCACGATTTCGGTTATCGGCGTCCCCGGCACCAGAAGAATCTCGAACTCGCATCCGCATTCAACGATCGGCGAAGCAATCGAGAGACGCATTGGATCGTCACGTTCACCAAGGGTTTCCAGCGCGGAGCCGAGATTACCTCCAAGAAGACGATAAAACACTCGTTTGAAGGGCATCCCCGCAAAAACGCTCGAATGCTCGCCAATTACAACCTCTCTTTGACCAGCTCGTGGTAGCGCGCTCCACATAGGAACGGTGCCGTCTCCGGAATGATTCGTCCTGGTCACGATGATTCGATCCCGATCAACATTCCCTGCGTCATCCAGATAAACGTTGATCCGGGTGACTGTCTCGTGGCCGGTGCCGGCGAAGTAAAAATATCGTATATGTTGCGGGGGCGGCTTTGTATTAAGACGCTGATGAACATAGCGCGCACGTTCGAGCAGTTCGGAGTCTAGTCCTAACCTCTGCGCGACTAGGGGATTGAAAAAGTCGACTGGCTGGAGACCCTCGGTACTCTGCTCCCAGCAAGCGCCCTCTTCCGCGCACGGAAGCAGCTGATATCCAGACGGATATCGACTATCCCCGGCAATTCTTTGAAAATCGCTCTTGCTGATGCCCAAGCTGCTATCTACACCTAGAATTCGCGCCAGTGCGAGTGGTGCCCCCTGATGCGGCACCGCAAGCGCAATAAGGTTTTTAACCTTTTCGTACCAGGGCTTCTGGTCGTACTTTCCGCCCTCGAGAAGAAGGCGTGCGACTAGTCCCCCCATCGAATGGGCAACCAGGGAAATTTGGCTCGCGCCCGCACTTTCGGCGGCATCGATCTGGTCAGCCAGCAACTGTGCGGTATCTTCCAGATCCTTTCGCCAGTCATACGGAAACTGATAAAGTCTTTTATGTCCGCCGTCTTCCCGAAACCCTAGGTCCTTCAACTGGTCGAGTATCGGTCCATAAAAGCTAAAACATGAAACGTTGCGAATGATCTCGCCGTGACGGACGCTCTCCGCTAAAAGCTGATCGGTCCGGCGATAGCCGACTTGGGTCTCGATCAGGGTTGGTGGCCACACTTCCTGCCCGTCAGCACCAAGAAGCCGCGTGCCCATGATCCCCGGAATGAAGAAGACCGCATGCATTTCGACCTCCATAACAAGGGTAACCACCGATTACTACGGAGACCGACAACCGTGCAAAGCACGCGACGCTCAACCCCGTCGCCGATAAAAGGACAACCACGTAGATAGGTGCCCACGCAATGGCATCCGACAATCGGTCAAAGGTGAAAGATTGTTGGACGTCACATCAAAGCTGGGCGCGTGAGGCAGTACGCGCGATGCGAATCTGACCGCGGCGTTGGGGCTCCGCCGAAGAGCCGCATACACATGCGGAGTCGCCTAAAACAAACAGCCACCGTTGAAGGTATAGATGGCTGCGCTCCAAAGTGCAAGCGGATGGTCCCCGTCTTTGACGAAATACCAGTCTGATCGCCGGGTCTAGCTAGGCACTTGGACTGATCCGGACCACCAATGGTAGCCATGCCGCGGTTGCTTTCGGTCTATTTTCTGTAGTGCACACGGATGAGAGATCCAAATGCACGCTCTCGCTATTGGACCGAATGCGCCCCGGTTGAGTCATTCGAGAAAAATTCGGAACGGTCTGTCCGTGGGCGGGCAAGCGACGCCCCCTTCGAACCGAGGTGCCAGTACAGATTGTTACGAGCGACCTCTAAGCGGCGAATTACCTAGAGTCACTCCGCAGGACCATATTGGGTATCCGCCGCGACATTCAACGCGGAAAAAGTGTGAACGATGCATACGTATCGCAGCAACAGGCTGTGTGGGCCCTGTCAGGCAACACCAAGGCGGCAACTTCGTTTGCGGCACTGCAGTCACGCCACCGCGATCTTGCGAGGTCCCCTGCCCTGACTCGCGCGTGTTTCAACGTCCGCGCCATGTGCGCAGACATGGACGCAACTCCCTGACTCCGGATCTCGAAGAAGCAGTAAGACGTCGGCCCATCTGGGATTTTTTCGCGGATGCCCGGAGCAGTGCGGGTAGCCAAGCCTAGACGGGCGGGTGTGTGCGGGCGCAGTCAATAACTGCAATGCATGAGACGACAGCGAAAGCCGACCTTTGAGATTTCAGATCGAATGCCCGAAATGCGAGTCCCTGCGCGTCGATGCGCTCAAGCGCCCCGGCTGAAGGCGATTCGCGGGACGGCATAGGCAGGTGCGCTACCCGGCGCACCTGCCATCGAGACCGTCATCTTTTTTTTGCCTGCCGCGAGCATGACAGGCGTTCGTCAGCGCCCTGCCGGCTTCCCCATCTCTTCCGCTGATAGAATCCCCACGAAACGACCGAACCTCGGGTCAGGAGAATCATGGATTACCGCGTCAGCTACGAACATAGCCTGAAAAGTGCACCGGACGACTTTATCGTTCACGTGCCGTCGCAGCTCGTCGACGATGTGCCAGCCAACGTGCCCCGCGCACTCCTGCCTGAATACATCACTGACCTGATCCTGAAGCGCTCGCCCCAGATCGGAAAAATCCGCCACCTCCGGCTTCTCTAACGAAGCGAACCCGGCGGTTCCCGCCTCGGTCGCGACACACGCGGTAACAGGACGACGTATGATCGAAGCTCGGGATCTCAGGATCATGCCGATAGCCGATCTTGACATCTACTACCGCTGCCACACGCGCGACACGACATCGCTGAGTATTCACATTGATGGCGTGACGATCTACACGCTAGACGTGCGCGGATTGATCAAACCCAACTCCCGCACAGGGACGATCGGAGCGTTCAGGAGCACCGACAAGCGCTCGCTCGTCGCGTGGATCGATCCGGTATCTGGCAACGTCATCACCAGCGATCCCACGGTCTACGATTCCGCTCTCGCCATCCCCGTCCTGGCGATAATGGCGGTGTTCGCAACGATGATGTTCCATCTGGCTCTGTTCGTCGCCGTTCCGCTTGCAGGCGTTGGCGTCATCTGGGCGACCAGACGTATCGTACGCGGACGCAGGAACAACGCCGAACTGGAGTCTATGCTGCGCGACGGCACCTGCTACCAGCCGAAATCAGCCCCTAATGCTTCCCGAAACACATAGCCCCCTTTTCTCGAACACGGACAAACGCGAGCCGCATAGTCGACATGCATCGCGCGCCGCCATATCGACGCCGCTCGTCGAACGTGCGATCATCGCCCGTCCATTTGCCCATCTGTTGCATATGCCGATCCGGAACGCCTTGGCGACCTGCCTGCTGACGACCTGTCTTATCCCAAACGGCCCGGCTTGCATGGCCGCCGGAACATCCGGCGCACCGGCGATCGGAAGCACAACGCTGCATTGGAAAGAACAGGGGCAAACGGCCGACGTCACGGTTGCCGAAGGACCGGCGATCGACGGCAGACGCTCAGTGCACTATCGCGTCGAATTCGCTGCGTCTGCGCAATGTCACGCCGTATTCGAGGGCAATGCACAGTTTTACTCGACGACCGACGACGCGGGCGACACCAGCGTAGCCCTGCCGAACGGCAACTGGGGCACGCTCAACCAGTTCCGCGACGCGAGTGCCAACGGCCTCGTCGACATCGAGCTCGATATCGATACTGCGCATCCGCGCTTTGTCGACTTTGTTCTGGAACATCCGTCGGGCGCCGCACCTCGTTGTCTCGGCGCTGAAGGCGTCGGGTTCATGGTATTCGCCGGCCCGCAGGCGAAGCTTTCAAATCCGCCGCGCAAGCAGGCCGGCAAACCGGCTGCGACTTACGCAAACGTGCGCTACGCGTACACGATTGACTATCCTGACGACCTGCTGTTCGCTGGCCGGGAAGCTGACAACAGCGACGGCGTCGTTTTTTCGGCGAAATCGGGTAAGACGCAAGTCGCCGTCTGGGGTCGGTTCAACGCGAACGAAGACACACCGGCGCAAATTTTGCACAGCGAAGAAGAGCTTCCCTGCGCTGGCGCGCGGGCGAGCTACGAGGTCAGCAAGCGGGATCTCGTCGCGTTTTCCTGCCAGACGCCGAAGAACGAAATCGTTTATGAAAAGATGATCATTCACGGCGATACGCTCGTCGCCGTGCAATTCACCTATCCCGTCGCGGAGCAGGCGACCTGGTCGCCTGTAATCAAGCAAATGGCGGGTTCGCTGCGTATCGAATAATCGAAAGCGCTTGTGCAAGGGCATGCCGCGCAGATTGCGCCCGAACCCGACGTTCTCGATCACGGTTAGCCACAGCAGCAGCGCATGCTTTGGGAGCACGCTTTCGCCACGTGGGTTATGTATTAATAGGAATCTTCCTACGCACCTTATGTAGGAGCAGGAACATTCCCACTCCCATTGACTGACGCGATAATTAAAAACAGAACTGTTAAATATCGTTAGCGATACTGACATTAGTCAACAATGGCGTCCGATGGCACGTTGAGAGAGGCACGGTATCCACCGTCTGTTTCGAAACCTTTTAAGGAACGAGTATGAAAACTCTCATCGCGTCTGCATTCCTTGCGAGCCTCGGGATCGGCCTCACCGGTTGCATCGTCCCATCCCCGATGGTAGTTGCGCCTGCGCCTGTCGGAATTACAGTTGGTTGGCATGGCGACCAGTATTACGACGGCCATCGTTACTGGGCACACGACGACTGGATGCGTAAGCACCCCGATGATCGAGGCTGGCACGGTCAACATGACGATCACCACAACAACGGTCATCGCAACGACGATCATCACGAGGACGATTACTAACGGTCTGCGTACCGCGCTATCGTCGTTCCGCCGAATGAACAAACCCTGTTTGTCACGCAGACACCACTGACTCCCGCGGCGCCGCAAGCACCCTTGTCCGCGAGTGCCGCAGTCGAGCAGAAGAGATAGCGACTGTGCAATACGGCCCATCTGGCCGATAGTCAGAGCTATCTACTGTTGAATAGTAGAGACGCCGTTGTCAGGTCGCATCACGGGATTACCTGCGTGGGCGACGCACCTGAACGTGATCGAAGCGCCACCGAGCCGGACGCCCGGTATGTTATCCGTCACGTGTTGCGTAACCAACTCAAACTCTTTGCCCATCCCCTCGCAGAACTCGTTCCCTTCGCCCATCAAACGACCAGCTACAGCCGACACATCGCCGAAGATCCCCGCTGTATTTGTCCTGGACGCGTAGTAGGTGTCTGCGCCAATTTTCGTTGGCGCGGTGCTGGCGCATCCGCAGAGACTCGCTGCGGCAACAATCAGAATGGTTTTTTTCATCGGAGTGACACGCTTAAAATTCTCAATAGCACGTAGCGTACTTGAAATGACGGCTCCTATTGGCAAATCTAAAGGGCTGTTCGGGGTCGCGTGCACCCGACCAACGTCGTCCAGGAGCAAAGCGGGATATGCAATTTGCATGAGATGGCATCCGGCCACAAGCAGCCGCTCGCCAAAGTCCGCTATGCGGCGATACCATGCCAGGGGAATACATCGGACTATCATCCCCTAACGCCCGGTGTGTATAGGCGAGTGATTTCGATCTCTGGAGGTCTTATGGCGACAAGTCTCGACTTGGGTGACGAAGAGCATGTTCGGCTGCTCTACTCGTATCCGAACAACTTCAACGAGGTGGGTTTCCTCAAGCAAACTCTCGAAGAGACTATTGAAATCTGGGTCGGGTGGACCCTCAAGCGAGACGGATTCACTGGCGCCGCGACTGTCGCAATTCTGGGCGGCCGGGTCATGCTGACTCTGTCGGGTGACGGTGAGGGAGCGTACGGCCAGTTGCTTCCGGACTACCTGGCTGCTGGGGCGCTCGCGCTGCAAGGCAGCATTGCGCTCAATGGCGCCAGCAAGTGGCGATACAACTGGCGATTCTTGCTACCCCATGGGCTCGCGATGGTACGCCACCGCAGCATCCAGCTCCTGCACTTTCCTCCAGACTATGTTTTGGAGAAAGATCAGGACTACCTGAACGCCCACACGACCACACGATGGGCTTCACTGCTTGTCGAGAACGGCGCGGTCGAAGCGGACACCATGCAGTATCAAACCATCATCGACATTGCGCCTATCGCCGCGCCTTCTGATGCAGGCCGGGACTTGCAGGGCATCTATGATTCTTACACCGGCTACATCACCGACTTGATGAAGTTGTGGCTTCCGAGGACCGATGGGTCGGTTAGACCCATGGTAGCGTTCGGCGCGCCAGTGAAGCAGTGGCTCAAGTCTGTCTATGGCATTGACCTCGCCGTATTGACCACCAAGCCATTGCAGGTCAACGGCGGCCCGCTGGTTCAGGTGCTCGGATCGAATCACCCAAGTTTCATCTACAACGCGGCAAAGCAGCAGCCTGACGAACCGCCACAGACACCAGAGGCATTGCTGCAAAGATCGATGCGCATCATGCAACAGGATCTGATCGCAGCAGGCTGGCAGGTGGCAATGGCCGCGAGTCCGAACGCTGACCCGAACCAAGTTCTGGCCGCAGCGACGGCGCGCTGGTCCGATCCGGCGCAGCAGGGTCACATCTGCGAGTTGACCTATGTGCAAGCGTTCAACAAGACACCAGCGGATGCCAAGCAACTGTGTGCTCTCCTCCCAACGCCGCATCCGACGCTGTTCTCGGCACCGGCGGGTCTGACTCAACTTGCCGCGCTGGATCAGGAGATAGACAGACTTCGAGAATCCCTCGGCGCCCTGGATGGACGGGAGCCGGACCAGATATCCGACGCTTGAGTACCTCTTGACTTCCCTGCGTGCTGCTCACATATTCAGCCATGGCTCGGCCGCTACGGTGGCCGTTAGTCTGTTGCCCACGGTCTCAATGGACGTAAGGCTATGCCGATCCCAGGAGCGACAGATTCCCGCGCAGGTGGTGATCGGGCAGCTCGCGTACCTAGGCCAATGCTGGTCCAATAACTGCTTTGTAGGAACTCAGTTCAAGATTCTCGATGTCAGCTTGGGGTCGCACTCTGTCTCACAGGCCACGGAGGGCATCAGGCAGTAGTGCTATCCGCTATCAGGCCAAGCGCCGCCAGTTGCTGGATGAGCGAAGCGAGTGCGGCGTTACCGCCTTTTGCTCCGCTGACCGTCGGCCGCGTTGTGCTCACGCCAGCGCCGAAGAATCCGACGCCAGATAGAGAAGCCTTCTTGAAGGTCGACACGCCCTGCGACGGCTCGATCACGATGGGCGTGTCAATCGAGGCTCCGGTCGAGGGGTTGTACCGGATCAGCAGCAGATTGCCGCTTGTATCGCGGGTCCATCCCCAGGCAGAATTGCCATTGTTTCTGAACAGCAGCTGAGCGATGTTCCCCGTTACAGAGTCGACGATCAGATCGCCGTCACCGCTGACAGGCTTGACCGTTACCTGGCCGAACAGGTAGTTACCCACGCCGCGGTTATCGAGCAACACGCCAACCGCGCCGCCGGCGGCAGTCCACGAACCGGGAGAGGCCAGGTTGATACCGACGAACCGGTTGTTGTTCCCGTTCGTGGCGTTGATGGCCGCGACGGCAGGACCGCTGCCGTTCGACCAGACGAACTGTCCGCCAATCCACGTGTTCTGCGAGACGTTCTGTTCATCGATGACGACGCAGGTGTTCACGACCTCACAATCGTGGGAAATGAACGTGTTGCCGTAGCTGTACCCGCCCGTCAGGTGGATGGCGGTATCCGCGTTGCCTGAGCTGCCGAAGATGTGCGAAAACTGGGTCTGCCTGATCCGAAGCGCATCCCCGTGACCATGACAGTTGCTAACCAGGAACGCGCTGCAGTTATAGAGGCCATTGAGTTCGGTACCGCAGGCGCTCTCCGTCGTATTGTTGTTCTTGACCTGAACCTTGATCTCGAACTCGTTGAAGGCATCGCTGTAGTCCTCGTTGCCGATCTGGAGCAATGGGCCGGGCACGTCGCCGATGAAGCCTATGTCTTTGAACGTGCCGTAGAAGCAGGCGTCGCTTCCTGTCGTGTCGGTCATCAGCCACGCCGGACTCGTTGTGACGGACGACAGGTCAAAGACAGACTGCGCCGCACCGTCACCAACGAATGTCGCGCCCGTCGTTGCCACCGGACCCCAGTCCATCGCGACCGGCTGCGTAACCTTATACGTCCCGGCAGGGGCATATCCGGTAATTCCGGTAGCAAAAACGAACGCAATCCAGTTGAGCACCGCCCGCGTATCGTCCGTCGATCCATCTCCTTTTGCGCCAAACCTTTTAAGGCTGACGCCGCCATCGATCTGCAGCTTATAGCGACCGCCGTCGGCGGCGACGATGATCGTTCCGTCGTTATCGGGACTCGTCGAATCGTCGGCGTCCAATACGTAGACACCCTGCGTTTCGCCCGTACTCGCGCCGTCGTAGTTTCTCACCAGCACAGTGGGGAACATTGCACCTGTCAGAGCGCGTAACGCCGCGATAGAAGTTGTTGGCGTGACGAGCTCGGACGCCGGATGCAAACCGGGAGCGAGCCCAGCAATTGACGCCGACAGCGCGGCAATTGAGGAGGAAAGTTGCTGTTGAGGAGTTGCCATAACACACGCCGCGAAAGGAATGGATGAGGAAAGAACACATAGGATTTGTGCTTTCCACGCTCCCCTTTATCGCGGCAGGATCGTGACGTGTTCGCTATCGGTCGGCACTCTCACCAACGTTGGATATGGCCTGCCACCCGGACCAGCGTGAATTTGGTGCGCTACTCATCTTTCCGCAGGTATCTCCGGGTGCTGTGCCAACCTGTGATTGCGGAATTGCGGCGTTGGCGAGCCCGCCTATCTCCTCCAGTGCGCTGACTGTGCCGTTTCCCTATTCTGAGTCGCGCTTGCGCGACTGCTCCCCGATTTCTGACTTAATTGTGCGGCGTGTCGCGAACACCCTATACATGCGTGTCGATAACCATCGCAAGCTGTGAATGAGGATCGACGCGAGTCTATGCATCAGTCCAAAGCATGCGCAAATCCATCGCCACATGTAGCGAATGAATTGCAGCGGCAACACGGCGAGCTTGCGCAGGGCATAAAAGCCACGACGTGTTTCCGAGTCTTCTCTATCGTCCATCTCTACCAGCTTGACCGTGGAGCCTGCGATCTTTGCGCCGACGAGGGCCGAAAAGATCAGATAGTAAAGCCACCTATAGGTTTTCCCTCTCGTGTCGCTGCTAACCTGTTTATTGAGACGCTCCTGAGTGTTGCGAAAGTCGACCAGTGCAGGAATGATGCACTCGCTCGAAATCGCCATAGTCGCAAGCATCTCGTCGTGATTGATCTTGCCGTCGATAGGATCAGGATATGCCGTACAGAACATGGGGGGCGTCATTTGACAACGTTCTGACGTAGGTGCAAGTTTCTGTACGCCCTTGCCCAGGTCCTGGATCGGGCAGATCACCCGGTTGTATGCAGCGATCTCTCGTCGGATGGTCAGGATATCCTGAGCGTCAAATTGCCTTCCGTTCCCTTTATACAGATCTGCTGACGACTTCGGTCCAAACGCCTCAAAGATCACGGGGATGTCGGTCGTGTATTCCAGCAGCATTTGCTGTACGTCCGAAGCCCATTGGCATGACAATGTGTTGTCGTGCCCACTTTCGCGGCACCAGGCCTTATATGCCATGGTCTGCTTAAGCAGGTACGCGCTTGCGGTCTGAGAGGTGCTGGAACTTGCCCGCCACTCGGCGATGTGCTCGTTCGTCTGCGCGTCTACTACAAAGAAAATGGCCGCCAAAAGGCCCAATGCAGTCCAAACGTGATCGTACAGGTGCCAGAAGTTTTTTCTGAAGCGGCAAATGTCGACGAGCAGAATCGACGTGCTCCACCCTAGCAACATCCCCTCAATGACCAACGTCACTGTCCCAATCGTACTTCCGTATACCCCTGCACTTTCGGCATAGTACCTTTCCGGCACGGGGGAAAGCTCGGGCCAAAGCGAGGCAAGGCTCAAGGCTCCGGGAACTACGATTAGCGCACTCGCATACACAGCGCCTCTTTTTCTTGCGACGACATAGCCGGATAGTATCGTCCAGCAAGCGATGCAGACTGTTCCCACAATGAGCAAGCCGAAAATGGGCATCGTCGCCTCTTGTGCAGACCAGTAGCTCGTCACAATACCGCCCTGTGGATCGCGCTCCACAAAGTTGATGGAATGCAATCCAAGACCGTCAAGCGCTTGTTGAATGTTGTACGCAGCGCCTAGCGAAGTGGAAATGTAAGGCAGCAGGAATGTAAAAAGGATGTTCTTCATTTTTTGAATTGTGCAAATAACTTGCGACTCGGCGTGAACCCAGGCAACGTTCGGAATTGGTGTTGCGATCGCACCGGCCGCCCGCTTGTCAAGATAGTCCGCCCAGATTTGTATCACGTGAGGGCGCTCATCCAAAAAGGCCGTTCGGTCGTTCGACACTCCTACGGCCGAGACGATAAGGCTAATCCATGGTCACGCAAGCACCGCACGTCGTATCAATTGCCAGCGAAGCAGATAACAAGCATCGGAGTTCGTGTATGGGTCATCTAAGTGGAAAGTTTCTTTTTGCCGCAGCCTTTTTCGCCGGGGCATGTATCGGATGGTTTATTCGGTTTCCACCTGCGGATAGCTCCTCAGCGGCCAGTTGGGCACAAGCGGTAGGTACAGTGGCCGCTGTCATAGGCGCGTTTGGGGTGGCGAGATACCAGATCCAGGCTGAAAGGAACAGACTTGCACGGATCGCAATTGCGGACCAGGCGAGAGAACTCCTCGGACTGCAGCAGCTCGCGGCGGAACTGGCACAGATACGCGTCCTCTCGAATTTTGAAAAATCCAATCGAGTCGAAACGACGATCTATCCTGATGCGGCGGCAGAGTTTCGCTATATTGCTGACATGCTCGCGGCGTTTCCGACAGTCGCGGTGACCGCCCTGGGAAAGATGGAAGAAGTACTGTATCTACGCAGAATTGCTATCGGCGCCTCTCGCATCTTCGCCGGCGACCCTGACCTTACAGGTGATGCCTTCGTCTTGAAGCATCGGAAAATCTTTGAAAAATACCGCGGCGACAGTCTGAGAATTTCCATCGCCCTCGCCGAGCAAATTGAAGAGGTAGCGCCAGGTGAATTCACATCGCAGATCCGTAGACACCTCTAACGCACAGCCTCAATCGAAAGGAGCATGTCGCATGACGTCATCCCCAACAGAATTCTTGACAATGTTGACGGCGCTGACCGGTGTATACGCTGCGGGTCTGTGGGGCCGAGCCAGCAAGGTGTCGATCATCGCTCCTGCCTCGGTGCATAACGGCGGTATCGAACCCGGCGATCCACTTCAGGCCATAAATGACTGGCTCACCGGGATACAGCAGGCCGGCAACACAGCGGCTGTACTCAATCAACGTGCTGCACGGTGGACAGCCGTCTCCGTTTCCCTAGCCGCGATCACAACTGTTGTCGGCAACGTACTATAGGGAAAACCGCCTCTGCCGCGCCAGTCACTCCGCAGCTCGCTATTGGCTTGCTATCAGTCACCTAGATCATGATCGCTATTCGAACAGAAAAGCTTCGATTCACCCTAGAAGAGATGCAAATCACGCTGTATTTGACGGAGCATCTCACAGATCCCTTCGTAAGCCGCACCCTTGCTCGCCATATTCTCATCCGAGCCAGGAGCTTCATCGATATCGTCCGCAGTCTCCGCAAGCCGCTAAATGTTGCCGGACACGATACGCAGGAATTTCATAAAACGAAAGAGGCTTATGCAGACACGTTTGATGAGTATTTTCAGATGTCTAGAGACCGGCTCGGCGCCCATGTCCAAGACGTCGATTTTGGCGAACGCATCGAACTGTGGAACGACATCGAGATCGGCAAGATCGGATTCTTCGTTGACGGGGCGCGCCAGGTATACGACGGCCTGTCGGCATTTAACCTGCAAGGATACATCCCGTACGCTGAGCCGGCAGAAATCACCGACGCCAGTCTACTGGCGCAGCTCCAGTCCTATCAACGCGGCCTCGACAGCCGCACTGGCATTGAGCTTGGAGCAGACTCACTTGCAGTGACCCGCAACAATACGAGCGCCGCGTTAAATTTAACGCCCGTGCATTCGAGAGCAGCACAACTGGCATTGATCCGCCGCTGGATCACACTCGAACGAGATCTTCTCCAAGCATTGAGTTCGCCTCCCAGTATCGCCAGAATCGTCAAGGCGCGCCTCGTTACCGATATTGTCAGTTTCTGCGACTGTCTTGTCACGCGTCAGTTACAATCCGGTGCTCCTCAGGAGATGGACGGCCTGGACATGTTGGTTGAGGCCTCCGGTCAGTCTGCGTCACCAATCAACGATTTCGTCTCAGCGTCAAACTTCGATACCGAATCGCAGTTGACACGAGAAGTACGGAACCACATTGGCGCCCATATCGAAGCGAGCGATACCCCCACTATAACGTCGCTCATCGCTGACCTTGATGCCTATGATCTGGATCGAGGGTTGAGGCTTTATGAGCGTATGCTTGCCGCCTTTCTCAAGACTTGCCGCAACGTCTTATTCTTACGGTCGTACGCAGCGGACGGCGTTCGTATGTACGGCGTCACAATGGCCGGCGCCCACGCCATCTCATATACAGGCGACTCTCCCGCCAGTCTCGTCCCGATTGGACACCAGGCAATCGACGACGAAAGTGCTTACCACCAAAATCTGCTTCGTTGGATAGCGGGGAACGACTCCCAAAAGGGAGATGCTCGCCAGTTCTTCCAGCATGCATTCATGGCATCTGCGGTCGTCGAGACCATCGAAGAGACCGAGCATTTCAGTCAGGGCTACAATCAATCGCACCATAAATTCAGACACGCCCATCAATTCCTTACCATCACCCTAACAAGTGGTGTCAGCGACCCCGAGTTCATCAGTCTCCTCGAGCTGATTCAAGTCTGTGCTGGCCTTACACCCTACCAACTTGTCGAAGCGCTTGTCCGGTACGCACGAGGCAACCATAACCTATCCCCCTTACGGACCTTTCTAACCTGTCGGGTGCTCGGTGAGATTGAGAGGTGGCCTCACTCGTTCGGACAGTCTTCTGAGATTTTTAAGTGGAACGTCCGGGGCGGTCATGCTGCCAATTTGATCGCAGGCAGCGTCGCGAAGTATGCCTCATCCGGCGTGCGGTCTTCCAGACTCGAATGAGGTCGTCTCTGGTTATATAGATTGATGTAATCGCCGATTGAGCGCCGGGCGTGGCCGACCGATTCATAGGCTTTCAGATACACCTCTTCATATTTCACGCTTCGCCACACGCGCTCGACGAACACATTGTCTCGCCAGGCACCTTTGCCGTCCATGGACAAGCTGATACCCCGGCTGAGCACGGCCTCGGTGAACACTGTCGCGGTGAACTGGCTGCCCTGGTCGGTATTGACGATCTCCGGTTGCCCGTGCTTCGCGAACGCTTCTTCCAACGCCTCGACAGCGTGCATCGCCTCCATCGTGATCGCTACGCGGTGGGCCAGTACCTTCCGGCTGGCCCAGTCCACCACGGCGGTCAGATACACAAAGCCGCGTGCCATCGGGATATAACTCGTATCCAGTGCCCAGACCTGGTTTGCCCGATTGATCGTCATGCCCCGCAGCAGATACGGCCAGATCTTGTGCTGCGCATTGCGTCGGCTCGTGTTCGGCTTGCAGTACAGCGCCTCGATACCCATGCGCTTCATCAGCGTGCGCACGCGCCTGCGGCCAATCTCGTGTCCCTCGCGACGCAGCAGGCGCGCCAGCATCCGCGCTCCCGCAAACGGAAACTCCATGTGCAGTTCATCGATCCGGCGCATCAGCAACTGGTCTGCCTCGCTCACCGGTTGCGCCTGGTAGTACACGCTCGATCTTGCGATACCAACGAGTCGCGCCTGCTGCGAGACCGGCAATGCGTGCGTACGATCTATCATCGCTTTGCGCTCAGCAATCCCGCCTTGTTGAGCGCGCCGCTTAAAAAATCGTTCTCCAGCGTGAGTTGGCCGATCTTCGCATGTAGCTCCTTCAAATCGACTTGCGGCTCGCTCGACGCCGCGCCACCTGCGCCAAACACTTCGACGGCACGTTCCTGCAACTGCCGCTTCCATTCGGTGATCTGGTTCGGGTGCACATCGAACTGCTGCGCCAGTTCGGCTAGCGTCCGCTCGCCCTTGACCGCCGCCATCGCCACTTTCGCTTTGAACGCGGCTGAGTGCGTCCGTCGGGTTCTCTTCGTCATCTTCAAGGTTCCTTTGTCGGCATTATCGCCGGCTCAGGCCCCGAGCGTTCCACTTATCCGACTGTCCGAATTTGCGCGGCCACCTCTTTGCCAGTGCGCCACATACATCGGCACGGACATTTCTCGAAACTCAATCCCAGCACGGAAACTGGCAGATCGAGCTGGAAGCCATACTTGCGCGCTTCAAAACGTATGTCCGCGCAGAGGGAATTTTCCGTCTCAATCACAATGGGACAACACGCACTGACTATGATGAGACAGTTCGTTCGTTGGTAGAAAAGTTATCGGAGAGGGAGAAATCGATCGCCCTCCTCGCATTTGCGAGCGCATTTTTTGACCAGAGAATAGGGTTCTGTGCCAAAGCCTTCATGGTCAACTACGTCGACCTTCAGCACCAGATCGAGATGAGATGGTCCTCGTTGCTGGCGGACGACAATGAAAAGATCGCCGACCTTAAAAAGCTCATTGCCGTCCATGACTATGTTGGCGTATGTGTACTGATCACGCTGACCCTGACCGCTCCGAACCAGCAGGTTTTGCGTGAAGCCTTACTAGACGGATGCTACAACGGAACCATCACCCCAGCCCCCCATGTCGAAGCATCATGCAATCTTGTCTCCTGCTTTCTACTGAAGAACGATTACCGTCGAGCTTTCGATACCATTTCCAACCTGGCATCAAGAAACCCTGAGCAAGTCGATTTCCAGATTCAGGCTGCCGAAATCCTCATGCAGATTCCAGGGGAAGAAACAGGTGTATCGCAAAAGATCGCATCGATTCGACACGCATACAAGCTTGGTGATGCAGATGAAAAACGCTTGTTCGAGATCGAACAGGTATTGGCAACACGCAACGCATAGACTCAAGCGTATGAAAGCTGGCGATACCGACAAGAGGTTGATGCAGGCATTCAACGCGGACAATCATCGACAGGTCTTGCACCGGTGAGGGGAGCCAGTTGCCTGACTCCTCTTCTTTTTTTCATCACACACGATTTCAGACTGCTGACAAGGTTGCTTCAGTCGGAAATGGCAGCGGGACACCCGACTTGCGCCAGCGGCTTGCAGGGCCAACAGCCGCATCTACAGATGCCTTTGCGTACTCCAGCACCTTCTTGTTGCACACCAACGAGAACTGCCAAAGATTCGCCGGAATCAGCATCCTGAAACTGTAATATTAGGAGCTTGGGGTCGCGCGACGACATTCGTGCATTCTCGGAGCCTAGCATGAGCACAATAACGACCATCCTCGACTTGATTTCACGAAGCCATCTTGCAATGGGCGTATTGTCGGTCGTAACTGCTCCGATCGTCATCGGCGTTACCTTGACCAAATTTCGCAATGGGAATTTGAGACTGTCGCAAGGGCGCACCAAGCGCCTGTACGACATCATGAACCGGAAGCAAGGCGGATGTAGCGCTTCCTCGGGAGCGCTGCAAATTGCTGTCAAGGACATGCTAGGGATCGAGCTACCCGGTGACGCAATTCGATTCGCGCTAGAGCGTGACAGTCCACTGACACTACTTCGCAACATTCAGCAGGCAGGTGTGCTCGTCAAATTCCATCACAATGAGAAATGCTTCAAGGATGCGCGAACCAGACCAAGGCTGTCGCTTCAACAGATCTTTCAAGCCTTGATACTGCTTGCCATCGTTCCCTATGTCGCGCTGATATTCGTCGGCATCGTTTTCAAATTCATCGAGCCGATTAAGGTGGCGGCGCTACTCACGCTCGACCTGATTGCAATGCCAATGATTATAAAGGCTGCATTGCGCGCAGATGCCGCGGCCCGATTGCTCAAAGCCGATACGGTATATCCGCCACCGCACCCCAAAGTGGGGCTCCGGGACGCCGATCGCTCGGAGACATCCCCTAGGCCCAGGAAGCGCCGGACCAAAGCCTCCGGGAACGAAGGAACTGCACAAGAAGAACCAACTCGTGTGACAGCTTCAGCTGGCGTATTACCTGCACTCGCGACAGAAAACGTCTAGATGCCACGGAAGGCTTCGTGGTCGCACTCCTATAGACGGCTTAGTATCACACGCCATCGGAGCCGCGGGATTGGCGCGACGCGACTCACGCAATTCTTCCGCGCGATTGGCCTGGTCGCGAGGCCGCTCCTGTTCGGTCGCACGACGCTTGGCCTCTGTCGCCACGGCATTGAGCGCCGCCAACTGGGCCGAGAGTTCCCCCTTACGGATACGCAAAGCCCTGGACTCGCCCACGCAGCGACGCGCCTCGACGTGCGCCAGGTCGATGCTGACCTTCGCAATGTCCTGCGTGATTGCCGTGAGACCACGACCGGTCGGTTCAGTCGCGACCGGCGGCACTACGACAACTGCGACCGTCTGCGTCCACATATCGGCGGCATGCGTGTTGGCAAACGCCACGATTGTGGTTGGCGTGCTATAAATGGTAGCCCGTCGGTGGAACACCGCCTGAAGGCACGACCGCAGGTGAATGTTCGCGAACGGGAAAGGAAGCGCAATCGAACAAGCCGAGCAGTTTTCGACAATCTGGGAGCGGTAACCGCGCGTCGGCGGCCCGGCATGGGAACCCGCGAAAGCCACAGAACGGCCTCCTCACACAACTCCCGCGCAACCTCTCAAGAATCGTGCTCACTGACATATCACCCGCAACTTGAACCATGAATCACGAATACACTTCGGATATATTGCCTAACAAACTGGTCGAGTATTTCGCAAATGCTGGCGGGAACGAACGCTTTCGCCGACGCGCCGTACTAACAGCCGCCAACGGCAATTGGGGACTACTTTGCTGTACCGTCGAACGGCTGCTTTGCGATGAAGAGACGCCCGCTAATGCCTCCACCCGCCGATATGAAAAGGCCATGCTGTACGAGGATGAGCTCTCCGCGCCGCAATGCCTTGAATTCGCAACAGAACTAGCTGATGGGTCCGTTCAGCTTGGCGACGTGAGACTGGTGCGCGAGGCAACACTTCAGTGGAGTACTGAACTCGTGCCTCTGAACAATGAGTACATGGTTAGCGCCGGCTTGGTTGTCGGGCTACGCATCAGTCAAAGTGGGATGCACGCTCACCCAGCGCCGCTCCTGTCGCCCGATCAGCCGTACTACCCAGATGTTGAAGAAGCGGCCCGCGACTGGCTGTCCTTTCCCGTATACCACGGGCACCGCGATGGCCGGAATGGTGACGTCTTCTTCTTGTTGCCAGAAACCAGAGCATTTGTTTCTGATGCAAGATTCTCCGATGACGGAACACTCGAAATCACCGTGGCAGGAACGCTGGTTGATGAGATCCCTCTGATCGCAAAGGGGGCATATTGGGAAGGAACGGCGATCCGCCATTTCGACGCGTCAGTAGAAAATTCCACGTGCACGGTCGCAGTCCCCGCTCATGTCGACCGCCTCGAGTACTACCTGATTGGCCGCGATGGCACGGTGTTCGATTTTCATCGCGAGGAACTCCTTTCTGGCATCTCCTTGGGAAAGAAAATACTCGGATCAAAGCAACGGTCACTCAGCGATCAGATAAGGACAGCCCTACATGAGGGGGAAGGTCAGCGTGTCGAGTTCAAGCCCTTTATCGAACCGGAACAATCTCTCGGCTCGCCCGCACAGAAATCAAAGCTACGGGAGGTCGTAACAACGGTAGTCGCGTTTGCTAACACACAGGGCGGCCACATCTACATCGGAGTTGATGATGACTGTAACGCGGTCGGCATCGATCACCAATTGGCGCGGTGGGCCAAGGCACCGGCTAACGACGTTAGCGTCGATCAGTATATCGGTACGCTGAAAAGCAAGATCAAGAATTTCGTTCACGGAGAGGTCGAACTACAACTTTCCAGGACTTACTTCGATGGGGCGCTTATAGTGATTGTCGAAGTCCTTCCAGCCACACAAAAACCTGTCGCCGTGCAACAGGACGCCTACCTTTACGCACGAGCGGGGGCAAGCAACCGGAAGGTGCAGCCCGAATCGTGGAGAAGCATCTTGGACACCCAGTCGATTGACGCTTTTTGGCTCCCGCCATCGCGCTAATTTAGCGTAGTGCGCCAGCCAAACCTGCTATGCAGTCGTCCGTAATCCCCGGAGTCTTCAAAGGAACGTTCAGCATTGGCGTGTACCAGAGGTGTGAACTCCCGCCAAGTTCAACAAGGGAGTACTACTAGACCCTATGCATGATAGATTGCGCGGGCTTCATCAGAAAACCTATCGAACCACTCTACGGCGTTCTGCGGTGCGTCGACAAACACGTCTCGTTCGTCTTCATTCTCGAGCAAGTAGGTGTAGAGATACACCACGCTCACCTTCGCCACATCTAATTGTGGTAACGTCATCAAGAGTTCATCGTCCAGGTGGGCGATGAACTTGTCGCGTAGAAACCGCATTGCTTTGACATACGCCGACCACGTCACTTCGTCCGTGCCGAGCCTCGCGAGCAATCCGATCATAAATGCCCTCTCGTCCCGGACAACCTTTGTCCAATGATGCTTTCCTTTGTCGTCGGCAAGCACCTTACACCACTCGAGAACGGTGACATCCGCGAAGTTTCCGTTCACCGAGATCCAAAACTGCTCATTCGCCCGCGGCTTTTCCATCTCGAACCACGCCCGATAGTAGGCGAGGTTTCGCAGTGTGTGACAGCACACCGTGCCAACACGACGCAAGCGTTGTCGCCGGGTAAGTGCCATCGATTCACTCCGCTTTTTTGTAGGTCGGCGATTTAGGTACGGATTCACGTGCACACGTGCGGTTTACAGCGAACTCGGCCGGCGCAAATTACCCTGAACCAACACGACGACAATGGCGACTAGCCCAGATGACGCGCTCTTTTCGAGTATCCCGATGCCTGCGTCTGCAGGCTCCGGTGCTGACGTCTTCGGACTACAGTCCAAAACACAAAGCACGCCGCAGCTTTTTCCTTTCGCTGCGACGTAGCTTGCTGTCTGTTCGACATACTGCTGACAATCCCCCAATGAGAGCGTTCGCTTTGATTGCGCCTTCAGCTCAATCGGGATGCCGTGAAATGAAAGGTCAGTAATCCCTCCGGAGGCGTGAGCGTGCTCGTCTAGCTCCGCCCCAATCTCGGGTCTCCGCCGCAGCTCCTTTCGAACATAGTCTTGGAACCGAGCCTCTGACCATATGCCCTCGAACTCGGCGTCCTGAACAGCACGTCCAGCCATATTCGACAGAACGGAAACGATTTTTAGCAGATCACCCAAATCCGATCCGACGCCCGATCCACGCTGCCGAAGTTCGTCGCGTATCTGCACGATCTTTCTGTCAACGTTAGGGTAGCCAGTGATTGGGTTCGCCTGTAGGTCAAGTCCTTCTATCAATAGCGTCCGGTGACCAACGACTGACACTGGCTGCTCAACCCTGGTAGGCAGAAATTCGGCGGCGTATTTGAATTCGAACGGACGCGATTGAAGTCCTTGCGCGACCTTCAAGAGTGCCCTGCCTCGATCTACCAGTACAAACGGCGGTTGGCCTGTGGGCCGATTGAATACGAAATCGGGGAACGCGTAAGTCGCACTGGGTTCGATCGTTACAGGCGAAAGGCGGAGTTGTTCGGCGTCGCCGGGCCATCGTGAGACTCGCACTTCGATCTCAAGGTCATGAACTTCGTTGGGCGTGAGATGGTGTAGCTCGCTCGCCGCTGTCCCGTCGATGCTGAATTTGAGAAACGCAACCGAAAGCTCGGTCGGAACCGACTTCGCTTCCGATTCGGAATCAGTGGTCCGGACGATGCCCCGCGGCTCAGCGAAGACGCCTACGGGTAGAGGTATTGCGGCAATCATTGAACACAGTCGCTCAACTTCCTCGAATGACTGGAGCCCGGCAATATCGCTGCTCGCCGCCGCGAGGGCTTTGGTCGGCTCCTTGTCGCCGTATTCCTTGGTCCACAGACGATACCGCTCCTTTGCGCTGCGAGCGAAGCGGTCGGCGTCGGACGCCGCATCCAATACGGCTCCCCGCCATTCAACCAGTGCAGACACAATCCGAAGCAGGCCCGCCAGTCCGGCATACGCAACGGCCGTCGAAGCGTGACCATAGCGCAACGACGCTTCGTCAAGCTCGCTGCTTGCGGTCGTTAGATCAGTCCCGTGCGGGTAATCGCCCTGTGCTATCCGCAGAAGAGCCTCAATGGCCTTGATGCGAGCGGGATATACCGCGGAGAGGATCACGTCTCTCTGCATAATCCAGTCGGTCCTTTTCAATGAGTGCCGTAACTTCCGTCCACTCGTGTCCTATCGATGTCAACTTCTCTACTTGGCCGGCTGCGATTGCGGCTTCAAAGCTCACAGCCAGATACAGCAGGCGCGCCGACCACTTCCTCGTCCGCATTTGAACGGTATCTGGGAAGCTCTGCCAATGTGTCCGAGCGACCGTTACCGCCTGCTCCCATGCCCCTGCACGCGTCAATACTTCAATGAAAGCGCGAACAGTGACGTGATTGTCCTTCCATCTAATTGCCTCCGCTTCAAACAGCGGCGCGCTCTCCAGGACCGCGGTCGCAGGAACCATCTGCAAAAGTTTCAATGCATCATCTTCCAGCGACGACGTCATCGCCTCCTGGTCCGCGATGATCCGCAAGATCATCTTGGCGAAGCCATTCGTTGTGGCGAGCGCGTGACCGAAATAGCGAAGCTCGTGTAGCGCTATGTACGGTTCCACATGTTCTATCACCGCGACCATGATCTCGTCTACCCGCGCCTGCTTTGCGGCTTCGTCAAGGTAACGTGTTACAAACAACGCGATGCACTCCATTAGGAATTCGTGTGACTTCGTTTCCCTCCTGTAGTACACAATAAGTGCCCACAGCGCTCCCTTGATCGCGGAATCGAACGCGGCCGGAAATTGCATCTTTTCCAGCGTACGCACTGCCGATTGATGAACTATGAGATAGCTGTCTGTGAGCAGCGGTACGAACGCCTCAAATACGAGATCTGGCAGGTCGGACTGCCGCCGGTATCTGAGCTTGCCAAGCGTCTTGGCCGCTGCGGCACGGACAACCTGCGATGGACCGACCATTGATGAATACATCAGTGGCAGCACTGCATTAAGGCCGTGCGGCGTAGTCATCAGTGTGCCGGCGTGCTCGACCAGCGAGGCACGAAGTCCGTCCAGTTCGTTACTAATGCTAGCGACGAATTCGATGTATTGTCGTGTCGCGTGTTCGTTTCCGCTGGCAGCGTTCGCCGCCCAGCCGACAAAGTTCTCACGAAGCGCTCGAAGTGTATTTCGTCGGCCATGCAATTCCATCGCCTGCAGCATGTCGGCGGGCTTCTCGATTCGGCTGTCGGCTTCGTGTTTCCGTAGCCTGTCATCCATCAGTGCTGCAGCGCCGAGGAGAACATCGAGTTCTGACAACGCGATCCCAAGCAGGTTGTCCGGATCATCGCCAAACGCACGCTCCACCTCGTGCAATACGTCGTCGTTTGACGAAGTGGTCGCAGCCCAGAGCAGCCGGCGCAACACCACTCCCGCCACGGCCGGTTCGGGCATCGACTCGTCTCTGCGCGCCCGGGAGAACACCCGTTCGTATACGCCGATAAGTCGGGCTTCGCCTTCCGACGATGCACCCGCGAAGTACGCCATCACCGTCTTGTCCGTGGCTGACGGATCGGCGAGAAGCGCCAATGCGAGCCCTTCTTTGAGCGCCTCGCAAACGTCCCTCAAGTCGTCCCGCCCCTCCCCTTCCTCGAGCAAATGCGCGCGAGTCAGTTTTGTTGCCAGACTGCGTACAAAGCGCAAGGACACCAAAGGATCGACTTGAACCAAAACGCGAAGCGATCGCGCGCCGGCCATCACTTCGAAAGGCCGATGCTCGTCCAGCAATACCTCCACTCCCCGGCACGCTGCGTCGGGCCATCGCTTGAATACCGCCAGTAGCGGTTCGGGATGGGAAGTCCGATGATCGAATGGGACTGGAGACCGGGGAGGTCGCGCAAGCAAAGCTAGCGCGAGGATCGCGGCCGGAATCAGGGTCTCGTCGGCCTCTTCAAGATTCATTTCGAGAATCGAAGCGGCAATCTCAACGCAAACGTGGCGCGTCAGACAGATCAACGCGCACCGCGCAAGGCGCCTTTGATCGCAACCGAGTTGATGCAGCACCTGAAGGCCCGTTTCCAGAAACCAAGACTCTTCCGCCTCCACCAAATCAAAAAAGTGTTCAGTGATGGTCTTCGAAAATATCTCGGGTGCTAGCCTCGAAGTCTCCAATATTCGAAGTCCGGCCTCGCTAGAGCCCTCCGAGTCGAATTGCCCGAGGTCATCGAGCAACGTAAGGACTGGTGTAGGTTGACCTGCTCTCAGGGCATCCCGGGTCTGACGCCGGCGCAACTTGGCAGCAGCGAGTCGCTCTTCGTGTCGTTTGCGTTCTTCAGCGGCTCCCGCCTGCCAACGGTCTCGCGCAGCGACGAGCTCGGACAGGTTTGGCAGGCGAACAGGCTGCCGTTTGTCGCAGTGGACGCAATTCCTATCGTAGAAGTCAATGGCAGCATCAGCGAGATCCCAAGTGGCCATCCCACCAGCCGGCGCGTGGTCACACGTAACGGCGTGATGGCCGATGGGTAATCCGGTTTGTTGCTCAATGAGGCCGGTTCCACCGAACTTCTCAACTTTGGCATGCGCACACCAGTTCTGAACCAGTTCCATGGTCCGCTGGTTCCGCTCGCCCGAGGCGACCGCCCTTTCGATGTCCCGGTCTCTGCTCATTTTAAAGAGTGTGACTCCGTTATGCGCCGGCGCACTGCCCCACCCAGCAAATCAGGCATCTTACTCTCGAATCGCTGGCGCCCACTTATTGCACGTTGCAGCATGAACCGCCGCCGGGCGATAAGCCGGAGCGGGTCGAGCGGCAACACCCGTGTGCTGGGAGACCGTGATCGCCACATCACCGAGGAGCCGACTTACCAGATGTGCTGACAAGTGCTCGAAGACTGAGTCGTCGTGGGTCTCGAGTTCGGACTTGAGCAAGTCCAGTTGTGGATTTCAGGCAGTTGCAGCGGACTTCTTCGAAGCCATTTCCTCTCCTGACACATCATTGTGTTGGTCGCCATGCCCCCGTATCTTCGTCATATCCAGCACTAAAATACCCGGCGTGGTGACATAGAGCGCGAACGGTAGCTCGCGCGCTCCTGTCATGATCGCTTCCGTTCACCTATCTGGTGTTCATTTGGCTCGGACTCGCCTACGCTGCACCGGACTTGCGCTTTTTCGCTGTCTCCTGGCTACGTTTTTCAATCAGCGTTCGCCACGTTTCAAGCGCCGTGATGTCGGCGAGCAGTTCGTCCGGATCTGGCACGGCTACACCCCCTGCGACGGCCTTGTCATGGGCATAGTTTGAACACCTGGTCATCCCGGCGTCGACCTGAGCGTAATCACTGTCATCGACTGAAACTTCGGCCAATCGTTGGGTCTCTACGCCTTTCCGGAACCGAAGAACAACCTTGCGCAGCAACACCTCCTCGACAGCCCTTTCCCAAGCCATCCGCAATCGGAAATAGGCATCGACCGTCTGCTTCCGGTGCTCCGGTTCGTCGCCGTCCTTATGCAGTTTGGCAATCACCTGCTGTTGCGCCTTCAATGCGCCAATCCGTTTGGCGGCGCTTTTTCCCTCAAATGGCAGTTCAGGATCGGCAACGCCAAAGCCCTCCGGACGACGAGTCAGGCTTTGCGTTACAACAGGCACACCCGCGGACTCAGCCTCCTCCGCCAGGATGCACAGGAAGTAAACATCATGCGTGAAGACGATGACCTGCCGATCAGCGGCCTCAGTGGCCAGACGTTTCGCGACGCGCTCACGCCGGCGATGATCGAGCGAAGACACCGGGTCATCAAATACGACGCCGCTCTTATTGCCGCTGAGACGCACCTCTGCGAGAAAGGAACTGAGTGCTATCGCCCGTTGCTCGCCTTCGCTAAGAATTTCTCCCGGACTACGGCTCTGTGGCAGTTCCAGCTTCAACTTGTGCAAAGCTTTGCCCCTGTCGGAACGGCTTTGCAGTGAAACGCTCAGGGTACCGACACCGAGCAATTTGAACTCCCGGTTCAGTGCATCGGCCAGTTCCTTTGAGACGACTTTTTCGGCGAGTTCCGACGCCTTCAATGAAATAGCATTGGTTCTCACCGACGAGAGGCATTTCGTGAGTTTCGACTGGTGGGCAAGCCGCAACACCGCATTCATGAATGCTTCTTTGACTTGCGCCATACGCGCACGGGCATCAAGCTCAGCAAATTGCGCCTGCAGCACAGCGCGCGCTTTCTCGTCGGACGCCTTTTCAAGCGTTTCAGCCTCTGCATTCAGCTTGTTTGCTACCGCGTGCAACCGATCCCCCGGGTTTATCGCCAGTGGCTCCATGCCGTCCCACTGATGTGAGACGACCGCTGCCTTGATCGCCTCGCGACGCGGTGCCAACGCCCGTTCAAATGTACGCGTATCAATCGCAAGCTGGGAATCAAGCGCCTCAATTTCGCCGTACGTGACGTCATCCAGACTCAGGGTCAACGCCTGTTCTGAAAATGGCTTGTATTCGGCATACAAGGCGATGCGCCGGGCCTGGGCCGTCTTCTCAGCCTCCTGCTGGATAAATGCCTCGAACCGCTTCAGTCGGTCAGCGCCCTCCGCGAGAGGCTGCTGGCAAAGGGGGCAGGCCGCGTCCGCGCCAAGTTCTGGAAAGGTCCGGTCCGGATGGGATTCGAGCGAGAACTTGCGCGCGGCTTCAAACAGCTCGCGCCAGACTTCGCCGCCAGTTCCCGGCAGGAGCTTCTCGCCTTCATTGAACTGTTTCGCGGCGAGCGCTGCGGCGGCCTGAGCAGCACGGTAGCTGTCTGCCAGCCCACGCAACCGGGCGACAACAGTCTCGTCAACCACGGCGGCCTTGTTGATGGAGTTAGCGGCAATTGCGGCGATGCGGCGTGCACGTAACCGCAACTGAGTCGCCTTCTCCTTCGGATTGTTCTCTTTCAGACCCTTGCCCAACTCCGCAAGCCGGGTCAGTTCTTCCGGCGTCAGTGTCGCGAGAGCCTCAATCTGTGCCGTCGTTGTTTTCGCCGACAATGCCGCCACCAACCTGCCGACTGCGGTGTCTCCGTGTAACGGAGCGAACGCCGTCACGTCCGGTGCCGATTGTGCATGCTCGGTCTCGATTCGGGTTTTCAGCTGTTTGCATACCTTCGCGAGCCCCTCGAACACGTCAAGCCCATACGGAACGTAGGAAAAGTCATCCTCGCTGTCGAGATAGGCACGTGCGCAGCGGGAATCGAAGATCGCAATGGTCGAAAGCTCCGCAGGCGATGTCTTGCCGTTGACCCACTGCAGTTCCCTGCCGACACCATTGACCGTAACCTCGAAGACCGCTTCTGCTGAACCAGCTTTGCCCGACGGCAAATTTGCATTGGGATGGATGGCCTCGACCTGATCGCGTGCACGACAGGCGCGCTTGAGCACCCGCGAATATCCGGACTTCCCCGATCCGTTGTCGCCGTAGATCACGGTTAGCCCAGGTGAGCCGAATGGAAGTCGCTGATTTTCGGCGATCGCATTCACATGCCGAAGGTTCTTCACGGCATGCAGCTCTACGTGCGTCGCGGCTTTTATCGGCGCAGGAATCTGGTCTGCTGCAAGCGGCTTGGGAACCCTGCCCTTCGGATCGGCAATGCCGTGGGAGAGCTTGAGCAGGGCGAATAAATCGTCCAGATCGTCAGCCGTCAACTCCGATCTGTTGAGCAAGCGGGCAACCGCATCACTCTGCCAGGCTGGCAGACCCTGTGTCCACGCCAGAATCTCTTGCATTATCGACATACGCCGCCCCCGTTTATCGTTGGTTTTCGCTTTGATCGACTGCCGCTTACGTTGCAATTGTAGTGCACTCGAGCAAGCCAGATTTCTCCTCCGACACTGACCTTCAACAATGCTTTCCAGCTCAGCTACCCAGCGGCACGTCCAGTAGCCAAAGTGCAGCATCAGCACGAGTTGCCGCGTCTTGTTCTCGAAAACCGTCTGCTCAATCGTCAGGCTTTACTGCCAGACTTGTTGAGCGATATTTCAGGCGCCAGACGCAAAAAAACCGCCCTTGGGTGGTTTGACCAGACTAATTAACTACTAGGCTCGCGGCAACTTGTCTTGCAGCATCGCCAAGAGCATCAGCAGGAAGGTCCCGATCATTTGCGGCGTCGAAGAATCCTGATCGCCGAAATACCATTCGAAGTCTCCCTCCGTGTCCCAAGTTGCAGCACAATTTGAGTTGAACAGGATTGCCCAGACTTCTTCTGCTACACCTTTCCCGGTCGCATCCTTCTCAACGGTAAAGAAACGATAACGCCCAAGTAATACGTTATCTTTCAGTACATGATCAAAAAGGGCTTCAACTTGGCCATGAACCGTCGAAAGACCGAAGTTCAAGACCACGTCAGTACGGGAATCAATGATCGTAAAGGCAAGTCCACTACTGCTGGCGTCCGCCCTGTCGAGGACAAACTTCAATGCCGAACGGAACTCAATGGCCGCGCGACTGAGGCCTGCGGCAGATGCCGCTATGCGTCTTGCATAAACTAGATCGCTGTTACTAATAAGTGGCATTTTTTGTGGTCTCCAAGAAGGGAGACCCATTGTATCCTCAGGTACGCTCGCGAATCATGAGCGTTTGGATCTGGCGCGCCAGATCCATAGAAGACGAATTAAAGTTTTACTGAAGCCATGCTGGCATACATGTCGGATCAGCAGGAGACTGAAACACTGCCCGCAGGGAAATCAAAGCGCATAGCGACGCCGAATCGAACATCCGTACAAGAAAAAGTACATCAATTCATAGACCAGAAAAAACGTGGTGAGAAAAGTCCGTAGACCGGGCATCCAGGCCCCCGAACAACCGAAGCCCCCAACCGTCCGTGATCAACTCGGGCTGTACAGAGATTTTCTTGACGCTATTCTCAAGACCGGAGCGGTTTCCCCTGCCCATTCCAGCTATCCTCATCTACAACTATCTCAGACTGATCGGACACAAGGATCTCTTCGCGGCTTCTGTGCTCTCGCTTGCGGGCCTGTCCGCTCTGCTTCAGGCCTTTCTCCTTTTGTGGGTCGCCCTCACTATCTCGGTCATCGCTCCCTCAGGTATCGTTTGCCTGTTCCTGAGCGGAACGTCGGATAAGCGCCCGACCAGAGGGCTGCCCGCATTCGTCTTGTTGAGTTCCGTGATATGGGCAGCGTTCTACACCACTGCGGGGTACTTTGGAGATAGCCCGACGCCACTCACCTGGCGTTACTGGGCAACTGTAGTGTTTATGCTGTTTGCAATCTGGACAATCCTCGGAGCGATTGCATGGTGGAGCCCAAACTTCATGAGTGCCGTTCCCGACTCAGCGCCCAAAGCCGCCAACTGGTCACCGCCGCCGACAAATCGGAAGGCGCGCGTCGCGAATCGCTTTCGAGCTATCTGGGCCCACCGCATATGGCGTTGCTTCTGCGTGACGGCCGCCATATTCGGGGCTGGGTTGTACGCCGTGTTCTCGATATACGTTATATCCGCGTTTGCCGGGTCCTTGCATCTGCCCCAGCATGGGTGGAAGGCATCGGCCGTGCTATTTTCCATCATTCTCTTCAGCTTCTTTCCGGGTGCGGTCTACCTTAAGGTGCGAGCCTCCAATGGATCGCACGGCAAGGCCCTTAAGGTGGCTCTTGTTGTTACCATCGCACTCACATACGCCGCGTTGCTAAACGGGTTTTCAGCCGAGCCCATCGCACTTGTTGCGATGAAGGGGATGGCAGTCATCGACAACGCGGAAAGAACCTACGAGGTTGTCAAAGCCGACGAGCGTCCTACCTATCAGGCGTTAGGCTACAGGCCGAGAGCGACCGATCGATTTGTTCAGGCGTTCATCCGTTTTCAGTTCGCTGATGTCAAGCTTGTCTGCCCCAACAAGTATCCGTTTCTGGACGTGCCATCGTCTTCGGTCAACAAAGGCCGCGACACGCCGGACGACTCACCTTCGCCGGTACCACCTGAATTGAGGACGAGCCACGCTGATTCCGAAGGATGCCTAGTGCCAACCAAAGATGAAATCAGGACAGTCGATTTGCCCGATGGATTCAGCTTACAGTCGCATCCGCCAGTTGCCATATCACCCAGCAGGCCGGCAAAGCATGTCGGCCAGAGCAAAAGATACACCCGGCATGGCAGAACCAAATGCTGAATACGCCCACACGTAGAGTTTCTACGTAAGGATGGCGATCAAATTCAACTCAGGGGGGCACATGGACGCTTCGACGGTCGACTTGCTTGAGATAGTGCCGCCTTCTACGGGCATCGGTTCGATCACGGGGGCTGTTGTCGGAGGTCTTTTCACGTTACTTCGAGACTGGCAACGAGCACTAAAGCACACGGCTGCCGCGGCTCTCCCGTTGGACGCCTGACTGCGGGTTATCCGCGTGTCCAGTGCAGTTCTCTGTAGATAAGGCCGAGCAACGCAATAGCGGCTTCTGCATCCGCTTCGGACGGCGGCATGGTATCCCTGTTGATCCGTTCCGCAGACTTCCCTCTCGAATGCCACCGGGCGAGAATGAGGGCGGCGTTGCCGAGAACCTCCATCCCTTGACGGATGAAGAAGTTGCCCAAGGCACCAAGATCCTTGGCGTCGGACGCATCGTCGCCTGTCTTTTCAAACCGTCCGGCATTCAACGCCGCGCTAGCAGCCTCGCGGCATCGATCGATCACGCTCTCCGCATCGTCACGATACGCGGCACTTGCGGCCTTTTCATATTGCTCGACAACGAGTGCGGCATACCGCTCCGGTATCAACGCAACGATGAGTTCTGGAAGACCGCTCATGCTCGGACGCGTTTTCAGAGTGATCAACTCCTCCCCCGTCGCTAACCGCTCGACGTCGAGTACCTGATGAACCAACCCACAGTCGCCAGCCCCCACAATCATCACGGCATTGTGGCGTTTCTTGAGAAAGTCTTCCGAGGCTCTCCACGATTCAAATGTCATTAGCCGCATCGAAAAAAAACCGCGCTCGTCCGGACCACCATAACCGTCAAGGTTCGTTGAAGTGCTCAAGCCCGAGGTCGCATAAGCAGGGTGCCTCTGGACACGCCAATATGCAGGGTTTTCCTGCTGACGACGGATATACAGTCGACCGCGTCTCACGCGTGCACAGGATCGAACGAGTCTTCTCGAAACAAGATAGGCGCGTCCGTCAGGTGCACGACCGCTCGATCGCGCCCCCGGGCCGACAGTTCCCCGATATGAGACACCACGGACACGAATGGCGACGGCCAGATGGCGTGTCCATAAAGGCTCAGCGAGCCCTCATAGAAGAGAGACGTGTTGTCGTCAATCCCGATATTCAATCCGTTCATAGCGCCCCCTGGACACCAAGTGACTCAAGCCCTTGATGAGCTGCTGGAATCGTCTCAGCGCCTATCAATCCGTTCCCCTGCCTCGTTGTAATTTAACGAGCCCTCCATTCCTGCAGACTGCCACACGAGGTCGAAGACGGGCTTCAATGCCTGTTCAGGCGTTAATTCCGATGCCAACAGTACATCGGGCAACACAAGCGATTTTCGATCGAAGTAGCCCTGGTGCTCGTCAAGCACGTAGCGCACGCGCTCCAAGCCGAGTTCGGCGCGATCGGCGCTCAGGATCGAGATCATGCACGTCATTTCGGTGCCGATGCCGAGATGCACGTACTCCTCCCTGATCCGCCGCAATAGCTCGATGAAGTACTCCTCGTAGGCCACACTGCCTAATCCAACCCGCCCCGCATCGACAAATGGGAGAATTCTGACCGCCTCAAAAAAGCCGTTGCGAAAGAGCTGCGAGTATCCGTGCGTACCTTCGGGCCGTGGGTTGCGGACGACGAGGGCGCCATCAGCATTCACTCGCGCAATCGGCATCGTAGCCCCCAACACTGGCAGCGAGCGATGATGCAGATAGGGAATCGGATCAATCTGCACTGCCCCGAGCGCCGCCTGGGTGGGGACGAAGTGGCCGACCAGAATGACGCCAGGCACAAGCCGATGGGGGGCTTCTCCCGCCAGTAGCTTCCCCAGCCGCTCGGTGCGGAAGTCCCGGACGCGTTCCGCCTGCTGGATCGAGCGCACGAACAGGCTGCGAATTTCCGGGATGTCCAGTTGCCGCTTGCGGCCGTTCTCGCGAATAAAGAAATGCTGATTCGACTTCACACGGTGGGGGCCTGCCCAGCTTTGAGGCACACGGATGACCACGACAAATCCCCCATCGACAGGAACAGGCTGGATCTGAAGGCCTGGTACCCGCGGTTCGATTCCGTTCATCAAGACGTCTTGCAGGCGCCGCGCCTCTTCATCGGGATTACCAGGCTGAGGAACGATAGCCGCCGCATGCCCTTGCCCATCTTCGTCGATGCCGTAGATGAGATCACCACCAGAGCTATTTGCAAATGCCGATACGTCGGCCAGGAACTCGTGACGCCCGCCACCGTCCGGCCGTGGAAGCTCGCGTTTGATGTCAAGGTAGGTACCTTCGCTCGCCTGATCAGCAATTAAGGCATGTAGATCGGCTTCATTGGTGGCCGCAAGATCGCGAAGCAATGCCATATTTGCTCTCCCCCTGTGCAGATTGACACCGGTCGGCCTGTGAGCCGATGCGGCCTGAGCGCGCGTGAACACCAGTATGCCCACAGACTAAAGGCACATCAACGATCCCAGCTCGACCGACCTCCCTGGCCGGTAGCAGTCTCATGGCGCACGACGTGCGTAAGCGAATGTCGAACATAGCCGGCTCACTGAGTGCTCTTCCGGCTTACCCGACCACCAGTCGTTGTCGACCGTTCGCCCGTCGCCGACGGCGATACCGACGTGCCAGTGAGTGTTTGGACATCGCACTATGCCAGTATGCCGCGGTCGCCAGAACACGACGTCACCGGGCCTCAGGTCTTCGATCTTCATAACCATCGGCCAGCGCGACAACGCAGCGTCGACGGCCGAGACCGAAGCAAGATTCCCGATCGGATGGCATGCCGTCCGGAAGATGGCGCTCACCGTGTAAGCACACGAGAGCAACCCCGGAAATTGCAGACCGAGATAGCTCGCACCCGTGGAGGAGTTCCAGCGCTGCACGCCGTAGAGAGAGCCGTCCCGCTGCACGGCGGCAGGTGACGCAAGCGCAGCCTGAGTCAGGCGCAGTGCGAGCGGCTGCCCGCACTGCAAGGGCAACACATCGTTGCTCGCCGCCGGCGTGTGCACGCTTATCATAATCAGTGCGGCCGACGCTACCGCGCCGAGACACCTCATTACCGTCAATCGATTACCTGGCGTTGCCATCGGCTTCGGGTTCCCATTGCATACAACACTCCAAGCGAATGCCGCTTAGATTAAAAACGTGCGTCGGATGATGCGCTGCCGGCGGAAAACCTGCCCGACTCGTCGAGCGCCACTACTCTGCGGAGCACCATCAACCAACGCAAGCGGAAGTCCTATGACTTTGCGAACGTCAGCGACAAATGGTCGACGCTCGCAAGCTCGGCGCGATAGCGATCAAAACTCTTTTCGCCTGGCCTTTCGACGGTCGTCCTTTCTGGATAAGCGCCGACGAAAAATGCAAGGACCTCTTCTCCGGCCGCGATAGCCTTTTCCAACTCCGACATTTCGGCGAGAAATGCCTTCTTCCTGCGAGACTCGTCAATGCGTTCCTGTGGCACGTAAGCCCAGATTCGACAAGGCTTCCGCTCAACCCAGACCGGCTCGACAAAGCGCAGGCCGACGCCCTTGCCCTTGTAGACTTTCAATTCGGCTACCGCGCCGTAATAGATCAGGCCGGTCTCGTCACCGAAATACTGTATCTTCTTGAAAAACCTTGAGAACGCTTTCGTTTTGCCGTCAATCGTGAACTGGCGAGCCTTGCTATCCTCGTCTCCGGAAAGAAAGCAGTCGACGACCTCATCGAGGTAACGCGTTTTCGTGCTCGTCTTTCGCCCGCCACCGCCGCCGTGACCATCAGTCCCGGTTCCTCCACTCGTTCCTCCATCACCACCCTCGCCGCCCCCGCCGTTCGTGCCACCACCGGTCCTGTTGCGCTTGGGCGGGTTCAAAACGAATTCCGTGGGAAAATCAGTAGGCTTATAGTCATCCTCGCCATCGGATGGACGGCGAACCTTTGCGCCGCCGGAGCCAGACTGAAGGAAATCACAGTCAGGGTTGTGCTCGTCCTTCGTGCGAAAGTGCAGTGCACGTTTCGACTTGCGCGTCATGTAGATGCCGACGGGCGTCAAGCGAACCCGACAATCCTTGTCTTCACACTGAAACGTTAACTCCCTGCCGTAGTACTCGCTGTCCTCGTCCGTGTACATTTCGCGGGCTCGATACGGCGTCAGCGCGTCGTCAACCTCTTTGCACCACGCGCGACCAAATTTCATTGCCATTCTTTTTCTTCTCCAAACCGGCGCCTGCTTGAAGGATCACGTAGCATGGTCGGCGGCAGGCCACGTCGGCCGACATTACGTAGACCAACAAGAGAAAAGTTTGTTGCACAAGAAACTTGCATTTAACAATCGATCTCAGCAGCTCGACCGTTATCGCTGTGTCAGCGGCAGTTGAGCGGCCAGCAACAATGAACGTCATCCGCAGTAACGCTATGCGGTCGCAAAAGCAACACTTCACACTGCCGCCGGGAATCTTTTCCCAGTCAGAGTCGCCAAGCTGCCGGCGAATCACACGGTACTGACCACGCCCGTACCCACTCGGCTGCGCGCGCTACCGAAGCGATCGACGTAAAGGCGATTCGGCCGAACGGCTTTGAGCGCCGCGCATCAACATGCGCCAAATCGATGATGGCAGACTGTTCACGAAACCGAGCTTGCGCGACAATCACTCGACTTTCGACGAGGGCCGTCGTCGAAACTATGACTCCCATCATTGATGCACCCGGAGCCGCCTCGTGACCGAACCGAACACCATCGCACCATTAATCGCCTCATTCCTGTCAAGCTACGATGCACAGCAGAAAGATCAGACCTGGCAGCAGCTAAGTCAACGGGTTCGAAATTTCTGGACAGCGCGGGTTCTGTCCAACGCCGTCGACCCGCTGTCAGATGCAGAGTGCGATGAAATCATCCGAATCCTCGATAGGAACGGAAAGGGAAACACACGGGACGACGAAGCTGTCGCCAAGGTCATGGTGCCGCAGGGAGCATGGCGACGTATGCTGAATGAATTTCATAGCAACCGGCCGCTGGGTGAACTCGTCTACAACGTGTTGAGCGAAAACGACGATGAGCGCAAAGCGGCATTGATCGACGATCTTTACCTAAAGAATGCAGGCCAGAAAAACAACCTGACCGGGCCTAGCGGCAACACCGTTGGCGCCTATCTCGCAGCCTTCGATCCCGTACGGAACCTCTCGATTATCTCGCTAAAGGACCGACGTGCTGTCATCCAGTATTTTGGCCTTTCAAATGACATCGACTGGAGCACTATGCCAATTGGCGAGCGTATCGTCACTTCGAATCGCGTCATTCTCGATGGCATGCGCCGCCTAGCAGGCTGTTGAAAAGTGCCTCGTCATGATGACCGAAGCTATGTTCAGGAGGCTTGCGCGTGCGATTTTCCGCTGAATTACCGGTTCGCCGCGCAATCTGCGCGGGGCATGCGCACGCATGCA
>CABFVV010000070.1_pt1 | contig 48765 bp, 43 predicted proteins | sample 8864751 | NCBI WGS metagenome assembly CABFVV01 (sample SAMEA5735770, study PRJEB23740) | soil metagenome | biome: forest; feature: forest soil; material: soil | place: USA | collected 2013-10-13 | depth 0.1 m | reverse complement strand
CGCATCCCTTCCGCTTGTGCGAGCCGCGCGAGGTCGGTGATCGGGATGCCGACCAGTCCAAAGATGGTGTGGATGTCGTTCAGTTTCAGCGCGTCGATGACCAGATGGAATCCGTCGGTCGTTTCGGTAGCTTTCGCGTCGTTTGTCATTTTGAGATGTCTCGCTGTCTCGCCTTCTATTGAACTTGCGGTGCGCGGCGGGCCATCGTTACGGCGACGTGCGCGGCAACCCGCAGGTGGGGGACGCGGAGGATGTGCAAGCCTTCCTCGACCCGGCCGTCGTTGCAGTCGATGAGGTGCTCTGCGGCGGGGTGTTCCCGGGTTCTGGCATGACGTCTCTCCTCTTTGGGTCGCTGCGTGCGTCGTGATATACAATATTCCACACACAGTATTTATTCAACCGTATTTTTACGTCGTGATGCCTTTGCTGCGCTGCGATGGACTTGAATCGCCCGAATTCAAGAGCGACTCACGGAAATTGATTTGCGACGCACAAAGCTTCGACAACGCCGAAATTGGCCTTCGAGCGTCGAATGCTGACGAGCCCGCATCGATGGGTGTGCCAATCGAGCGGTCAGCGGAATGTAATATTTCGTATTTCAGATGACGCGCTGCCAGACCCCCAGAGGCGCGTCGGCGCTCGAACCCGGCGCAGATGCACGCGCGCGAGCCACGCGGGCGCGATCATCTCGCGGCCGCACAGGCTCGGCGGCCGCAAAGATCGACGCAATGAAACCGGCGGGTATTTACGTGGCCGGTTCACCGGCGGCGTTGGGCGACACGATGGTTCGTGTGCGATGAGGGGCGCTCGGTAAGCGCGTGTGAACAAGGTGCAGGGCGAGAAAGAACAGCGCTGCAACGCGTCGGGCGTTTCAGCGCTGCTCCGTTCCGGTGCTTCGGGTTGGCGTGCTCCGGTTGCCCTCTTGACTCAGTATCCAAACGACTTTACGTCGTCAGTCGAGGAAGTCGCAGTTGGCTTCGACGAACGCCGCGAGATCGAGCGAGTGCTGGCGCACGAGCCGCTCGACCAGCTCGGTGTCGCGCTTCTCGAGTGCTTCGATGATGCGCATGTGATCGACGATCGAGCGCGACGCGCGGCCACTCTGCGCGATCGTCATCTTCCGGATCGCGCGCACATGCACGAACAGGTTTTTCATCGTGTCCAGGAGGATCTGCGATTGCGACAGCTGGACAATTGACTGGTGAAACGCGATGTTCGCTTCCGAATACTCCTCGATGTGCTCGGCCGGCGTCGTGTCGCGAAAATTGTCGAACATATGCCTCAGCGCCGCGATGTCCTCATCGGACGCGCGCAGCGTCGCAAGCCGGGCCGCCATGCTTTCGAGCGCCGCCCACATGCAAATCATGTCGACGATTTCTTTCTTCGTCTTGCGCTGGATATAGATTCCGCGCCGCGGCACCGTCCGCAGGAAACCTTCCTGCTCGAGCAGCGTCATGGCTTCGCGAACTGGCGTGCGGCTCACGCCGAGCGCTTCAGTCAGTTCCTTTTCGTCGATCCGGATTTCCTCGCGCGAATGATAGATGTCGGCGTCGGCGATGGCCTGCTTCAGCTTTGCGTACGCCTGATCGCGCAACGAAGCCGAAGCATTGATCGGTACTAGCGCCAGTGTGAGAGGCGCTGGGCGGACATCGGTTTGCGTATCATCCGACATTGATAATTTGCTCCCCCAGTTTCGGATAACCCATTGTGACGGTCTTGCCGGGCCCGCCGCCCGAATCCTCTGCCGACAGGCCGGCGCGGCTGCCCTCCCGTGTGGCTGCCGCGGCCTGATATGCCATCCGCCCGCAACTTAGATATACGGAATATTATATTCCGTATATGGAGAGTTCAAGGCGCTTTTTGTAATCGTCAGCGAAGTGCGCTGGAAGGTGTGGGATGGCAGCGGAAGGCGGTGACGCTGCAGCGATGGAAGGCGACCGGAAAGAAACAGTCGAGGCGACGGGCGCCAGTGATGGGCGCGACGCTCACGGACCCGCCCTTTAAGGGCGCTGGCGGACGGCGCGGCGTCCGTAGGCGGCTCGGAAACGGACGGCACGACGAGCTGCCGGCGATGATCAACTTGGAGTGTACCCAGGCGTACGAAATCCGAACCCTGGGTACACCGAGACGCCCCCGGCCACTTATGCCTGCCCTCCGCCAGGTTGCCAGCGCCCTCAGAACTTGTAATTCAGCCCGACGGAGAAGCCCATTTCTCTGCCGCCCGCGTAGCAAAACGGCGCACCCTGCGAGATCGAGCTGCCGTCATGACAATCAACGGTGACGCTTCGCCCGCCTGCACCCAGCGCATAGTGCGCCGCCGCTTGATTGATGACCAAGGCATAGTCGGCATACACAGTCGCATGTTTGTCGATCGCATGCTTGTACATCGCAGTGACCATATTGGCGCCGTTGGAAGGATTCGGGATGCCAATAGCGTTCGGGTCAGCTGGAGCCGTGTTGTGTTGCCCCGGGTCACCCGGCGTGCGATTGGCGTGCGCCCAACCGACGCTCACGCTGTCCTTGGGAGTGATTTCCTGCGTCAGAGCGAGCCAGAAGCCATTACGGCTGCGCTCGTTCTGTGTTTGCAGGTAGGCCGGAATCTGTCTGCGCATCACTTCATAAATTGCGCTCACCGTGGTCAGAGTGGGAAATTTATATTGCGCACCGACCTTGAATGCCCATTCGTTGCCGATATCGTTGGGGTCCGTCCCATCAGGCGAAGCCAGTGCAGCAGGAGTGTTCGTGACATCGCTTGAGCGATTCACGCCGAGGTGTATCTCATACGCTGTCGTAAAGTACAGGGGGCCGTTGCTATAGGCGAGGTTCGCGCTGTAGGCCGACCCGTAGCTGCCGTCGTTACACGCAATTGGATTTCCACCACTACCAGGGACATTGCCGCCCGTGCAACTCGACTCACCCGAAGCCTGCACCGAATTTTCGTAACCGCGGTTTTGCCCGGGCGAAACCAGTGCGTTGAGAGACCAGCCATGGAAACTGGGCGACTCATACCAGATCGCATGGTCCAGCCGCGTACCGAATTCGACGCGATTGTCGCCGCCCGTGTTACCCATGATCACGGAGTAATCGCCGAGCATGCCGGAAAACGGATTCATGCGTGCGGTCGACGTTTTGTAGGGCGCATCGGTCTTGCCGATCTTCAACGCGCCCCAGGTGGACGATGCTACGCCGATGAAGCTGTTGCGCGACGTCAGGGCGCCCTTGACGGTCGAATCCTGAGCGGAGTTCGAATTGGAAGACCCTGAGGTTGCCGAAATGTCCAGTTGGGTTTCCAGTTGATAGACGAAGGCCAGGCTGGCGTCGGAACCGAATGGCCGCTTGCCGCGAACGCCGACATAGGAAAGATTGGATGAGACGTCGGGCTGCCAGCCCATATGCCCTCTAGGCGAGACGACAGTCCCCCCCGGCGTGACATACGAGTCTTTGAGGCCCTTGGTCGCATAGTCCACGGAAAGATCGAGATTGCCGTAGAACTCCATATCCCCCAGCGCGGCCAGCAACGACTTAAGCTTGGGCGGCATGCCGGCGCCCCACCCTGAGGCGTCGGCATCCGATGTTTTTTGCGCGCCTGAGGTTGTACCCGTGTTTGCGCTTGTACCTGAACTAGTACCTGCGTTTGTGCTTGCGACAGCGGGACTGACCGCTGGCTGACTGTTCGCTGTTTGGGCTTGCTTTGCCACAAGCGCATCGAGCTTCTTATTGAGCGCTTCCATTTGTTGTTTCAACAACTGGATCTGTTGTTTGTCGTCATCTGCCGCAATTGCCTGAGCGAATGCTCCTCCCGAACAGGTCACGCTGCCAGCTGCAAACAGGCATAGCGAAGCCGCCGCATGACGCGGCTTCAGATTTCTTATTCCCATCATCTCCTCCGATATTAATTAGTATTACTACAAAACAAAAAAATAAATTCCGTGACCCGAACAGCTATTTCGATCCGATGAGAACACTTAAGTCACGCGCAAGACAAGGCGACCCAAGTGCCCAAGACAGTTGGTTATTTCCGTGATAGCTATTGTATTAATCCAGACTACCGGGGTATGCATCGAGGTGATTGAGATAAGACCCGAAACGACGCATTAAGGCATTCACGGGGCGCCAATGTCCCTATCGGGTGCTCAGAGATATCCCTTTGCGAGCGCGCCGGCCTCGACCGTTCGGTCGATCCACCGCCGTCTCATCGGCGCGAGGATGAATTTCGCGGACACCGCCGCTGTAATCGACACGACCGCCGCACAGATGAACACCGTGTTCCATGAGCCATGCTCCGACAACACCGAAGCGATCGGCACCAGCATCGACGCGGTACCCTTTGCGGTGTAAAGCGTGCCCGCATTGGCCGCCGCGTATTTGCTGCCGAACGTGTCCGCGCAGGTCGCCGGGAAGATCGAGAAAATCTCGCCCCAGCAGAGGAACACGGCCGCGGCAAAGAACATGAATGCGTACGGATTGTGGCCGAACTGCATCAGCCCGAGCAACGCGATGCCTTCGCCGAGAAAGATCATGAACATCGTATTCTCGCGGCCGATCTTGTCCGAAAGAAAGCCGCACAGCGGACGCGTGAAGCCGTTGCACATGTTATCGATCGACAGCGTCATCGTCAGAAGCGGCAGCGTGACGCCCATCAGGCTGACCGGCAGCTTCGCGAAGCCATATTCCTTCGCGATCGGCCCAAGCTGTGCGGTGGCGATAATGCCGCCGGCTGCGACGAACACGAACATCAGGTAAAGCACCCAGAAAAGCGGCGAGCGGATCATCTGGCTGGGCGTGTAGTCGACCTTGGTGGCCACGACGCGCTTGGCCGCGACCGCATTCGCCGGCGGCTTCGGACGCACCAGCAAGGTTGCGAGAAGCAGAATGCAGACGCCCTGGAAAATACCGAAGAACATGAACGTATGCTCGTAGCCGGAACGCTGGATCATGTTGGCGATCGGGATCACTGTGATCGCCGCACCAGCGCCGAAGCCGGCCGCGGTCAGACCCGCCGCCAGGCCCCGTTTATCCGGGAACCACTTGAGTGCCGTCCCGACACAGGTCCCGTAGACGCAACCCGCACCGATGCCCGCAATCACCGCCGCGACGTACAGTGCCCCCAGACTGCTTGCGTGTGCGTCAATGATCCAGCCGAGTGCGGCACACAGCGAACCGGCGATCACAACCGGGCGCGGCCCGAACTTGTCGACGAGCCAGCCTTCGACTGGCACAAGCCAGGTTTCCGTGACGATGAAGATGGTGAACGCAGTCTGAATCGCTGCCTGCCCCCAGTGATGCGCCGCGTCCATCGGCACGACGAACAAGGTCCACGCATACTGCAGGTTCGCCACCAGTCCCATACAGACGATGCCGACCGCCAGTTGAACCCACCGGTTATACCGTAGCGCCGTGCTGCGCGGCTCGGCCACGTTGGAATATCCCATGTCTCCATCTCCTTTGTAGAATTCGTCGTGCTCGAGCGGCGCGTTGCGTTGAATCGTGTAACCGAATCACTCATCGCTTGCGTGCGCGTCGGCAATGAAACGCTAATGGTCGGTCAGATGGAGATCGCACCAACAACAAAAGACCGGCGGGGGTGCGCAAAACGGTCTGGTAAAAGTGGTTGCGTCTTCACGGAGTCTGGGAGCATGCTCCGCGAGAACAGCCATCAGTGAAAGTTAAAACATTTTATGGTTTGCATTAGGCGTCCTGTATACGTCGATGCCTCAACGAACTTCAGCCATGAAAAACGCTACTCTGCGCCAACTCAAGATCTTCGAAACGGTTGCCCGGCACCTGAGCTTCTCGCGCGCGGCCGACGAGTTGTACCTGACGCAGCCCGCCGTCTCAACCCAGGTAAAACAGCTTGAGGAGCACGCCGGCCTGGCCCTGTTCGGGCAGCTCGGCCGGAAAATTTATCTGACGCCGGCGGGTTCCGAAATGCTCACTTACGCGCGCTCGATCATCGAGCAGTTCCGCGAAATGGACGAAGTGATGGCCCGCTTGCAGGGCATTGCGGGCGGTCAACTGAACGTTGCGGTGATCAGTGCGGGGGACTATTTTTTCCCGCGAGTGGTGGGCGAATTCGTGCGCCGCAATGACGACATCAAGCTCAAGCTGGCGGTGCACAATCGCGAGGAACTGCTGCATCAACTGGCGAACAACTTAACCGATCTCGCAATCATGGTGCGGCCGCCGCAGGACCTCGATACACATAACGAACCGTTTGCGCCTCATCCTTATGTGATCGTCGCGCCGCCCCTACACCCGCTTGTGGGCAAGAAGCGCATCCCTCAGTCGACGATCGCAAAAGAGCCGTTCATCGTCCGCGAAAAAGGCTCGGACACGTGGCATTCGATGGAAGACGGGTTTGCGGGAGGAGTCACCAGGCTCAATGTCGCCATGGAGATCAGGAGCACGGAAACGATCAAACAGGCGGTGATTGCAGGCATGGGCATCAGCTTCCTCTCCGCGCATACCATCGGCCTGGAACTGCAGGTCGGTCACCTCGCCGTACTGGACGTACAAGGCTTTCCGGTGATGCTCCACTGGTACGTGGTGCACCGCAAGAGCAAGCGCCTGCCCCCTGTCGCGCTTGCGTTCAAGGAATTCTTGATCGGCGAAGGCGCGACGCAGATCGCGCAGATCACTCACGTCGACGCCGATCTGCTGCGCGGTCAGTGCAAGGGATAATCGAAAGTCAGGGCGCAGCGTGCCGGCGTCGGCTTCACTCAAAACATAAGCAAACATTTATGGTTATTCACAATAACTTTAACTGTTGTTTATTTATAGCCGATCCTATGCTTCTAGCAAGCTATCCGCCCGAAGGAGACGATCATGGGCCACTCACGCGTTAGCGCACCTGAAACCGAGCGCGACCAGGACATGCAGGCGCAGCTTTGCGCATACAACACCGCTTTCGCGGAACTGGGTCTGCGGTTTCGCTGGGACGAGCGCACCCTCACGTCGCTCGCAACCATCGACGGCGAACGGGAGCGCATCGCCGCGTACATAGAGGCCCACCATGCGCATTTGCTCAAAGCGTACAGCGCGGAATTCCTGAGCCAGGCCATTCTCGAGAAAAAGAACGCGCGCTATCCGGTATGCTTGGCGACGCGCAGGGAAAGCGCAGCGAGCGTCAACAACGCGTTGCACCTGTTGCGTGCCGGGTCACAGTGGGAGCGCTCGTCGTGCGACTCTGATTTACCGGCGTTGGCGGGCGTTTAAGAGCGGCAAGCAGCCCGCTTCGCCGGGCTGCAATCGGTCCGGTAGGAGCGGCAGTCGGCCACTGAAACTTCTCGAGCCTGCGCTCGCCAACCATCCGGCGGCTTGGGACGAGATAGCGCAGACGCTATCCGCGGAATGACCTGCAGCCCCGGCCACGGTCGCCGACAAGGATCACGACGCCTGCGCCAACGAAAGCCTCTTTGCGCCCGCACCGCGATTGAAAAAACCGGCGTCGCCCTCGAGCGCCACTGATATATCGGCCTTCAGTAGCTCAAGCCACGCGCACGTTTTCACCTCCAGAAACCGGCGCGACGGAATCAGCATGAACACCCCGATTTCACGCGACCGCCAGCGCGGCAGCACATGCACGAGCGTGCCTTGCGGAACGCGTCGACGACCGCATAGCGGGGCAACCTCGCGATGCCGAGCGCACTCAGCACGCTGTGCAGCACGACCTCCGGGTTGTCTCCGACCACTGGGCCGGTCGGGTCGAGCGTTTAGACCTGCTTGCCGTCGACCAGCTCCCAATGCGGCGTGATCGAAAGATTGACGAGACGCAAACACGCGTGGTCGGCCAGCTCGCGCGGATGCCTCGGCTTGCCGTGCCGCGCCTGGTTGTCATTCCCGAACCATCAAACGGTTCACTAGATTGCGAGTTCCGCGCTGAGCCTGCCGCCAGCAGGTCCAGGAGTTTGTCCGAATTCGGAGATTCTTCCTGACGGCGAACAACTGGTTTTTCGCATCAGTGAGGGCGTCGGCCATTGGCGGCGTTAAATTGCAAGCTGCTGGCGATCAGACTGCGTGCGCGTCCATTACCGTTGCGATCGACGGGCGCACCGTCGAGGTAGAGCCGACGCTTTAAATCATAGAGGTGGCCGCGCGCAGCGACGCATTGACCGCGAACGTCGGCTGCATGGGACAGGGCGTTTGCGGCGCTTGCCGCTGCCTCGTGCGCCGTGACGGCGAGCGCGAGGCTCGCGTGCGAGACATTGCCGGCCTCCGGTCGCAGGACGCTCATGAGGTTCTGTCGCAGTAAGGAAATAAGGAAGAGTCGGGGCGGAAAGAATAGGAATGCTTATGTCGCAAGATCGTAGAACTGCTCGGCGGGTGAACGATTCCGTCCACCATCGCTCTTCATCTGCCCTTTCGCTATTATGTGCATGAGTTCGATACCGCCTAAGATGATGAGGGCGCAACGAAAGCTCTTGAATCCAGGCATCGGTCTTACGATGCGTTTGATTGCTCGATGGTTCTGCTCCACAACGTTGTTCAGATATTTCGATTGTCGAATTCTGATCGGTATTTCGCGATCAACATTGATCGCATTTAGCCCCGCGAGATTTGCCCCGCTCTTGTCGATCGTCATCGTTTCCGGTACGCCGTTTCCAGCGATCGCCTTTTCGAAATAGCGCCGGGCCGCGCCCTTGTCCCGCTTGGCGCGGAGCAGGGAGTCAACTGTGTCGCCGGCCTTATCGACGGCCCGATACAAGTACTTCCATTCGCCCCTAACCTCGATATAGGGGTGAGTAGACCCAAGGAACTTCACCCGGAGTCTCTCGCAGGTAGGGTCGAGAACTGGCGCGCGCACGGTAGGCTCCGGTGGTCTTCCCACCGCTTTCGCGGTGGACCTCAGTCCGGCTACCATAGTCACGTTTCCAGCGCCCGCCACGTCGAACGCAGCTTGCCGATTTCCGGCACTACGCTCTCCTGTTTGCTTCACGTCAAGGGTTATGAGACCTATCACGCTGGAGACGCTTTCGGTGCGGCAGCACGACGAACCCGATAGCCGTTAAACAGCTTCAGTTCTTCATACAGCCAGCGCCTACTCCACCTCGTCCAGCCGAAGCCCCGTCGATTCCGGGATCGACCCATGTGGCGTCGGATCTTCTTTTCCACCCAGTCCCTGATGAAGCTGAAGCACTCGCTGGAGTTGCCTACGGCGAAGTAGTTCACCCAGCCCCGCAGGACCGGATTGATCAGTTGCACCACCCGATCCACCGGCTGCGACTGGAATCGCCGGAACACCTCCTTGAGCTTGCGCAATAACGCCGTACGTTTCTTTAACTTGGGCGTATAGTGCGCGCGCCACACCCGTCGCCCGATGCTGCGCAGGCGTCGGAAGTCGAACCCCAGGAAGCCGAAGCTCTCCGCGCGTTCCAGATCCACAGTGCGACTTTTCTCTTCATTCACCTCGACCTGCAGTTTCGCAAACTCTTCCCGAAGGCGCCTGCTCACCACCCTCAGCAGCCACGCATTGCGCGGATGAGCATCGATCAGCACGACAAGATCGTCAGCGAATCGGGCATACTCGACGTAGGTGTACTTCCCGCTTCGCGTGGAACCTTTCACCCGCTCCAGCATCCGGTCTACCTCGGTGAGATAGACGTTACTGAGCAGGGGCGAAATCACCCCGCCTTGCGGAACGCCCTGTTTACCCGATGCCGTCAGCATCAACTTCAGCAAATGCATGACCTCGTCATCTTTGACCCGACGCGCCACCTTTTCAAGCAGCAGGTGATGCCGAACTGTGTCAAAGTAGGCGCGTAAATCCAGGTCTATGACGCGGGTCTTGCACTGAACGATCGCCGTCGCTACCCGATGCACTGCTTCGTGCGCGGTACGCTTCGGACGATAGCCGTACGACCCCGGTTGGAAGTCTGCCTCGAAGATCGGTTCCAGTATGAGCTTGAGCGCACCCTGAACCACTCTGTCACGGATAGCAGGAATCGACAGGACTCGGACCTTGCCCCCGTCCTTCGGTATTTCCTGCCGCCGTGACCGTAGCGGTCTGTAGCTGCCCCCGATCAGTTCGTCCTGTATCTGCTCGAGGAACACTTCCACGCCTTGCGTCTCGATGGCCTCGAACGTCACCCCGTCAATACCCGGAGCTCCATTGTTCTTCCTGGCCAGCGCATACGCCTCGCGCAGCGTTTCCATCTTGCAGACATGGACGTACAAACCCCAGAAACGCCAGGACGGTTCAGCCTTCGCCTTGACGTATATTCCCCGCCTCAGGTCCTGCAAACTACTGGACGCCTTTGTCATTTCGTCCTTGCCTCCCGTGTTGTCGAGGAAACTACAAACAGCAGGGCCCCTTCGCTCCACCGGCGTTACCCGGCTTCACAGCTACTACGGACCCATCCGCCACCCTCTCGCCTTCGGCCCACTTCCCGGGTTCGCCGGTTATAGGACCTACCTTGCTCCGGCGATTTCGCGCCGGGGCGAGGAGGGCTTCTCCAGTTGCTCAGCATGTCCTTGCCATCGTGCCGTCGCTTCCACCCCGCCGAAGTGGAATAGCCGCATCGGTCAGATTTCGGCTACCCATGCTGCCTTCACCCTCACGGTTGCGGGCTCGGCCTTCGGGTCTCTTCACTTTCGAGGCCACATCCACGTTCATCTTCATTACGGCCCGATGACTCGCACGCCCCCCAAGGAGACGGCCGTCGATAGGCTTCAGAGTCTTGGTTTCCCGCCACCCTGCTATCCAAGCTACGGGGCTTCTGACTTCTACCCCGGCAGGTCTATCTCCTGCTGAACACGCCAGCCTTAGCTGGACACACAACCGTGCGTAAACCTCTCGATTTACACCGCTCCCGGGCACTGTCACGTTGCAGAGATGGTCAAGTAAGATCGGGTGATGAAGAATGCAAAATCGCTTTACCACGGTCATCGCTCTCCGGCGGCGGTCATCAGTTGCGCGGTACGCTGGTATTTCAGGTTTCAGCTCAGCCTGCGTGATATCGAAGAACTGCTGTCCGAGCGCGGGGTTATCGTCAGCTACGAAACGGTCAGACGCTGGTGCGATAAGTTCGGTGCGGGCTTCGCACACCGTGTGAAAGCGGCGCGTCGCAGGCCCGGCACCACATGGCACCTTGACGAAGTATTTGTGACGTTGCGCGGCGAGCCTTACCTGTTGTGGCGCGCCGTCGATCAACACGGTGCCGAACTCGATATCCTGCTACAGAAGCGCCGCGACAAGGCAGCAGCGAAGCGGTTTTTCAAGCGCGTGCTTGCCTCGTGTACTGAGGCACCGCACAAGATCGTGACCGACCAGCTGCGTAGCTATCCGGCGGCGAAAGCCGAGATTCCCGCACTGGCTCACGTCAAGCACGTCTTCGTCAAAGCCAGCGCGCGGGTCAACAACTGGGCGGAAAACAGTCATCAGCCGACGCGCGAACGCGAGCGACGCATGCGTGGCTTCCGCGATCCTGAACGCACGCAGGCTTTCTTATCGAGCTTCGGTCCTATCCGGCAGCACTTCGCGCTCAAGCGACATCTGCTACGCGCCTCACTCTATCGCAAACAGCTCGCCGCACGGTTTGCCGCCTGGCATCGTTTCACTGAGGCCACCCAAGTTCCGTCCGTTTTCTGAGCAAGCGTGCATATTCTCCGCTTTTGCGTCGCAAGCAATTTAACGTGACAGAGCCCTGAAAAGCATTGGCGGGACAGCGAACTCGGACAAGCCGCTCAGGTCGCCTCGGGAAACAGGAGCAAGCGATGCTTGTCACCGTTGCCTTTAGTGACCTCCCCCGTGTCCGCCTCCCCCGTGTCCGCCGCGTCCATGTCCGCCGCGTCCACCGCCATGCCAGTGCTCGTAACCGTGCCAATGGTGGTCACCTCCCCGTCCACCCCAAATATTGATCGTCCCATACGCCGGGACGTAGACGGGTCCAGACGGGTATCCATACGCAGAATCGTATGGCTGGGCATACCCACCGTCTCCATAACCCGGTGCGACTGCGCAACTACTCACACTTGCTGCGATGCCAAGCATTGCAATAATCCTAAGCACGGTGTTCATCCTAATGGCGAGTTGAGGGAGCGCTTTCGAAGAGCGAGGACTTATCGCCCTCGATCGTTCCCAGTCCCATTATCGATATCTGCGTCTGATGTAGGCATGGCGCGAAAATGTCATTTTTGACATTTCAGGAAACGCGCATCGGCCCACGCGCCCGATGTGAGCATGCCGCCGAGGGAACGTTTAGGGTCAGCGGGCCGACGGACAGCCTGCAGCAGCGATCCGGGGGGGCGTGTGACGAGCGAGCGGGGATGGTCGACGGCAATACATCACCCGACGCGAAAGCGGGCAGACTTCCTCATGGCCTCTCCTCACCAGAGAGTTTGCAGAACCATCTATACGGAAGGAAAGCAAATGAGTGCAGCAATACGGGCGCGTGCGCCTTCCGGCGTGACGTGGGACGGCATCGATTGGGCCAATGTTCAACGCCAGGTAAGAAGGCTGCAGACACGTATGGTGAAGGCCGCACAGGCCGGCCGCTATAACAGGGTAAAAGCCCTGCAATGGCTGCTGACCCACTCGTTCAGCGGCCGTGCATTAGCCGTGAAGCGGGTGACTGAAAACAAAGGCAGGAACACCCCGGTGTGGACAAGGTAACGTGGAAAACACCGGCGGCAAAGGCCAACGCGATTGCGTCGTTGAAGAGGCGGGGTTACTCGTCCCTTCCGCTTCGGAGCGGTTTTTATTCTGAAGAAAAACGGCAAGACGAGGCCGCTCGGGATACCGACGGTGATCTCATAATGCACCTCTCACAGTTGAGTGTTGGAATGCTGCGGTTGAACCGTACTTTGAAGCCCGCTGGGGCAAGAAGACGATGAACTCGCCAAGGGGCAGGGTCAAACTCTACCGCGTCTGGCTACGGCAGGATGGCCTGTGTCCGACCTGTCAGGAACCGATCGCACCGGGCAGCCCTTGGGCGACCCGGTTCATTGTGAAAAGAACCGAAGGCGGATCAGGCGCGGCGAGCAACATTCAACTGCACCATCCCGATTACCATGGAAGTCAATATGCCGGGAAGTAAGTTGTGGACGCGGGTATCGAAAGATGCCTTTGCAGAGGCTTGAGCCGTGTGGATCGAAAGACCCATGCACGGTTCTGAGCAGGCTGGACGCGGGTAACCGCGCCCAGCTACCCGACAAAACCGTTGGGCATGCCCTGCAATGTCTATCAGACCAACAACGCAGGCGAAACCGCGCTCTCGTTTGCGCCGCTGTTTCGCCGCCTCGATATGATCCCGGTGCTGGTGGCGCACGGCGCAAACGCGAACCATGTGGATGCGCGCGGCGGCACCGCGCTGCAAATGGCTATCGCGCAGCGCAATACGGCGGCGGCAGATGCACTGCGCCAAGCGGGTGCGACGGAGTGAAGCTGGGCTAGCTCAGGAAAAGATCGCTTCGATATCCGGCGACGCGTCTTTCACCTCGTCGAAGTTCAGTGTTGCTTCGATATGCTGCAGGTGTTCCAGCATGCTCGCCGCAGCCTTTGCTTCGTCATGCGCTTCGATTGCATCAATCAGATCACTGTGCTCGTGATGCGGGCACGCCGGGGCGTTGGGCTTGTCGTAAAGCGTGATGACGAGGCACGTCAACGGCGCGAGTTCTCGCATCATCCGCAAGAGGATTTCGTTGTCGATCATCTCCGCGATCAGCACATGAAACTCGCCTGACAGCCGGATGATGGCGGGCCGGTCATTCTGCTTACGCGCGTCGCTTTCCTGCCGCACGTGCTTGCGTAACGCACGCACTTGCGCCGATGTCGCGGTGCGGCTCAACAGCCTGGCCATTTCCGGCTCGATCATGCGCCGCGTGACAAATACGTCTCGCGCCTGCTGGACGCTCGGGCTGGCGATAAAGGCCCCGCGATTCGGCACCAGCTCGACCAGCCCCTCGTGGGCAAGCTTGTTGAGCACTTCGCGAATCTTGGTCCGGCTCACGCCCGAGACTTCCGCGAGCCGCTCCTCAATCAATTTTGTACCGGGTGCAAGGCGATGCTCAAGCACCGCCTTCTGGATGCGGCCATAGATTTCCTCATTCGTAAACGGCGCCTTGGGCGCGGCAGCTTTACTGGCAGGCATGGAGGAGGCTCGGCTCAAAGGGCTTCTCGCAACTGGGCATGGATCGATGATAGAGCAATCACGCGCGTTTTTGTACACAAAAATTTGGTGGAGCGCTCGCATCGAAACCATGTTCTAACGGAGGATACTGTAATTTTTTTGTATACAAATGTCCATCGGCGCTTATCGAGCCTGACAACCTGGAGATCTCTTTAGCAGGCGCCTTTTGGCCCGTGCAACAACCCTCATTTGGTGCCAGTGATTCGATTTTGGTGCGCCCGCGCACCATCTGCATGCAAGCGCGCGTGTCGTAGATTCCGCCATGTTCCATTGACGTTCGTTCCAGAGAAGGTGCTCAGGAAGCAGCCGTTTCCACTATCGATCGCGCATCCATCATTGCATACAATCTCTTTTATATTGCGTACAAATACTATGATTTATGTTGGCATAAAGTTTGCATTATGAGCATCCAGCAACCATCTTTTTCCGGCGCGGCACGCCAGAAGCAACCCTTGATATGGAAATCATGACGCAACGCACTCTGATTGGCATGTTAACCCCGTCTTCCAACACGGTTCTCGAACCGGTGACTTCGGCGATGCTCGCGGGCCTGCCCGACGTCAGCGCGCATTTCGGCCGCTTCCGGGTGACCGAGATCGCGTTGTCCGAACAGGCGCTGGCCCAGTTCGATGACGAGGAAATTCTCGGCGCGGCAGGGTTGCTCGCCGACGCGAAGCTGGACGTGATCGGCTGGAACGGGACATCGTCGGGCTGGCTCGGGTTTGCGGCAGACGAGCGTCTGTGCCACAGCATCACAGAACGCACCGGTATTGCCGCCTGCACCTCGGTGCTCGCGCTCAACGAGATTTTCGCCATGACGGGCGTGCGTCGCTTCGGTCTGGTCACGCCATATCGCGACGACGTGCAGGCAAAGGTCATCTCAACGTATGGCAGCGCCGGCTTTGAATGTGTCGGTGAACGTCATCTGAACAAGCAGGACAATTTTTCGTTTTCGGAAGTCAGTGCGGACACGTTGCGTGAGATGGCGCGTGAAGTCGCAAAGAGCAAACCCGATGCGATTACGATTTTCTGCACCAATTTGCGCGGCGCGCCGCTCGCTGAAGAGCTCGAAGCCGAACTCGGCATTCCGGTGTACGACACCATCTCGACGGTGGTCTGGAAAGCGCTGCGGATGAGCGGCATCGATACGTCGCGCGTTACCGGCTGGGGCAGCCTGTTTCGGGAGGTCGCATGAGCGACGCGGCGGCCTTCGACCTCGTGATCCGCGACGCGGATATCGCCACGGCGGCCGACCGCTTCACCGCCGACATCGGCGTACGAGACGGGCGCATCGTCGCGCTGGGCAGCGGACTGGCTCGGGGCGCCAGCGAGATCGATGCAGGCGGCCGCCTCGTCACTCCAGGCGGCGTGGATAGCCACTGCCACCTGGATCAGGACACCGGCGACGACAGCGTGATGGCCGACGACTTCCTGAGCGGCACGGTTTCCGCTGCCTGCGGCGGCACCACCACGGTAATTCCGTTTGCGTGCCAGCAGAAGGGAAAAACGCTGCGTGCGGCGATCGATACGTACCACCGACGCGCCGACGCCCGCGCGGTGATTGACTACGCCTTCCATCTGATCGTCACCGATCCCACGCCGCATGTGCTCGACCAGGAGCTGCCGCAACTGATCGAAGAAGGTTATACGTCTTTCAAGATCTACATGACGTATGACGCGCTCAAGCTGAATGACCGTCAGATAATCGAACTGCTCGCACTGGCCCGCGTCCACGGCGCCATGGTGATGATTCATGCCGAAAACGCCGATTGCATTGCGTGGCTCACCGAAGCGCTGCTGGAGGAAGGCATCACCGCGCCGATCGGGCATGCGCTGTCCCGCCCGATGCTGGTCGAGCGCGAAGCGACGCATCGCGCCATCAGTCTCGCGCAGCTGGTCGATACGCCCGTGCTGATCGTGCACGTCTCCGGCCGCGAAGCGATCGAGCAGATTCGCTGGGCGCAAGGACATGGCCTCGCAGTCTACGCCGAGACATGTCCGCACTATCTGCTGCTGACCGAGGACATGCTCGAAGATGGCCCTCGCGGCTATCAATGTATCTGCAGTCCGCCGCCGCGCGACGAAGGCAATCGCCAGGCCGTCTGGGACGGACTCGTGAACGGTACGTTTCAGGTGCTCTCCTCCGACCATGCGCCGTTCCGCTTCGACGGTCCGCACGGCAAGCAGGTGGCCGGCGAAAACCCGCGCTTCGATCAGGTGCCCAACGGCATACCGGGTCTCGAGACGCGCATGGCTTTGCTGATGTCCGAAGGCGTGATGAACGGACGCATCGACATTCACGCCTTCGTCGCACTGACCGCAACCAATGCCGCGAAGCTCTACGGTCTTTATCCGCGCAAGGGTTCAATCGCAATCGGCGGCGACGCCGATCTGGTGATCTGGGACACAGATCGTGCCTTCACGCTCACCAACGATGCGTTGCACCACAACGTCGACTACACGCCGTACGAGGGTTGGCAGATGAAAGCGTGGCCGGCGCTGACGCTGTCGCGCGGCGACGTAGTGTGGGACGGCGTGCAGCCCAGCGGCACGCGCGGCCGCGGCGAGTTCCTGCCGGCCTTGCGCCCGCAACTGGCGCAACCGCATCGGCCGTTGAACCCACGCATTGACGCTCACCGGGTGCTACCGCGCTTTGCCTTTCCCGCCGTCTATCGCGAGTAGGAATGGCCTTGCGGACTCGCGCGGAACACGCAGTGCATTCGGCACTTTCCGCGCCGCTTTACATGCTGTCTTTATAACGTACGAACTGTGATTTTCTCTGGAGAGCCTGATGTCCGAACGATTTTCGCGTCGCCAATTCCTCCAACGTGTTGGCGCGGGTGCAGCCCTCGTGTCGATTGGGCTGCCCCGCCTTGCGATGGCCGCCGGGCTCACGCTTGACGACATCAAGAAGGCCGGGGTGCTGCGTATCGGCTGCGAAGCGACCTATCCGCCGCTGACGTATCGCGACGCGAGCGGTGCGATGATCGGCTACGACGTGGATCTCGCCAACGCGTTTTGCCGCAATCTCGGCGTCAAGGCGCAGTTCATCGACACGGTCTGGTCGGGCGTGATTCCGTCGCTCTACACGAAGAAGTTCGATCTGGTGATGAGCAGCCTGAGCTACACGGTCGAGCGCGAAAAACACGTGGACTTCTCCGTGCCTTACGTCGAGGCCTCACAGGCATTGCTGATTCGCGCGGCGGATCTGAAGAGCGTCACCAGGCTCAACGGCATGAACGGCAAGGTGCTCGGACTCAAGCTCGGCTCGCCGGGTCAGATACTCGAACCGAAGCTCGATGCGCAATTGAAAGCAGCGGGCGGTGCGGGTTTCAAGGAAGTGAAAACCTTCGACGACCATCCGGCCGCCTATATCGCGCTGGCAGAAGGCAAAGTGGACGGCGTGCTCAACACGTTGCCGACGCTTTCGCTCGTCCTGAAGAATGCGCCGGGCAAATACGCTATCGTCAAGGGCATCGGCGCGGATAACTGGGCGGGCATCGCAGCACGTACGGATGACACCGCGCTGATCGGCTTTATTGACCAGCAGCTGCGCAAGTTCAGAACAGACGGCACGTTGCATTCGCTGCAGCAGAAGTGGTTTGGTTTCGACATGAACTTGCCGGATGCAATTCCGGTGCTGTCCTGAGAGCGCGGCGTCCATGGACTGGAGCATTATCGTCATGGCGTTGCCGATCCTCGCGGTCGGCCTGCTCGCCACGCTGAAGGTTTGTCTCGCGGCCATCGCGATTGGTATCGTGCTCGGCTTCGCGCTGGGTTTCGGTGCGCTCAGCCGCTTCAGGGCGGTTCGCATCGCCGTACTGGCGTACGTAGATTTCGTGCGCGGCACACCGCTGCTCGTGCAGATCTTTCTCGTCTATTTTGCGCTGCCCGTCATCGGCATCAACTTCAACGAGTACTGGGCCGGCGTCATCGCGCTCAGTCTGAACGCGGGCGGCTTCATCTGCGAGATCGTGCGCGCCAGCATGCAGTCGGTCGATCGCGGCCAGACTGAAGCCGCGCAATCCATCGGCATGCGTCACGGCCAGATCGTTCTGCACGTGCTCTTTCCGCAAGCGTGGCGGCGCATCCTGCCGCCGCTCACCAACGAACTGATCTCGCTAATCAAGGGTTCAGCGCTGCTGTCCGCGATCTCCGTGTATGAGCTCACGCACGCCGGTCAGGAAATCATCGCAACGTATTTTTCGCCGTTCGAGATTTTCCTGCTGATCGCCCTCTACTACTACGCGCTGATCTCGGCGCTGGCGTGGCTGTCGCGCTACCTCGAGCGGCGACTACCGCAATACTGACTTCATGAGCTCGGGTTCCAGCATGTCTTCCACCGTTACCGTCTCTAACCTGACCGCAGCGTCCGCTATGGACGCCGCCGCGCGCGTGCATGAAGGCGGAGCTGCAACGCTACTGTCCATAGAAGGGCTGCACAAGCGCTTCGGCGACAAGGTCATCCTGCCCTCCGTCTCGCTGGAGGTCGGGCACGGCGAGACCGTGGTGCTGATCGGGCCGTCGGGTTCGGGCAAGACCACGCTTCTGCGCTGTCTCAACTTCCTGGAGAGACCGGACGGCGGCACGATCCGCCTTGGCAGCCAGCGTATCGGGTTGTCGGAGCAAGGCCGCGCGCTGCCCGAAGCGGAACTGGCGCGACAGCGCAGCCGCTTCGGCTTTGTGTTTCAGCGCTTCAACCTGTTCGCGCATCTGAGTGCACTGGATAACGTCGCCGCCGGCCCGCAGCGCGTGCTGGGACTCTCGCGCGACGCGGCCCGCGCTCGCGCACAAGTTGCCTTGGAAAAAGTCCACCTAGCGCAGCACGTCAACAAGCGGCCCGCGCAACTCTCGGGCGGGCAGCAGCAACGCGTGGCGATTGCCCGCGCACTCGCGATGGAGCCGCAGATGATCCTGTTCGACGAGCCGACCTCGGCGCTCGACCCGGAACTCGTCAATGAAGTGCTCGACGTGATGCGCGATCTCGCCGCGGCCCATATGACGATGATGGTCGTGACACACGAGATGAGCTTCGCGCGCAACGTCGCGCATCGGGTGGTCTTCATGGACGCTGGCGCCATCGTCGAACAAGGCACGCCCGGCGACGTCTTCGGCCGTCCGCGCGAAGAGCGCACGCGGCGTTTCCTGCAGCACCTGCACACCTGAACTGAACCGGACCACCTGGCTGATGACTGCCCCACCTATCGAGCTTGACCTTGACCTGTTGCTACTGGGCGCCACCGTCGTGACGATGGACCCGGCCCAACCGCTGTTGCACGACGCGGCCATCGGCATACGCGGTAACCGTCTCACCTTTGTCGGCCGCGCCCAGGATCTGCCGGTGCAGACACGCACGCGGTCCACGCGCCGGCTTGCCGGACGCGTCATCGTACCCGGCTACGTGAACGTCCATACCCACGCCATTCTGACGATGGTGCGCGGCGTCGCCGAAGACCTAGGCTTTGCGCCCGCCTACACGCCAGGGATTCCACACGGCCATGACGTGCGCCCAGACGAAGCTATCGCGCTGGCGCGTCTCGGCGCGCTCGAAGCGATGCTGTTCGGCTCGACGCTGATCAACGACAGCTACGTCCACGCCGATCTGACCATGGGGGCCATGGCCGACCTCGGCCTGCGGGTGTATTCATGTGGCCGCCTGCACGACGTCGATTTCTCCGGCGTCGCGGACGGGCGCTGGGAATACCACGCCGCAACCGGCGAGCGCACGCTCAACGACGCGCTGGCGCTCGCTGGCCGCTGGCATCGCAAGCGCAACGGGCGCACCGGAGTCCAACTCGCCGTACATGCGCCCGACACCTGCTCCGACGACTTTCTGTGTCTGATTGCCGACGCAGCACGCACACATGATCTGGGCGTGACGACTCATCTCGCGCAAAGCCGTACCGAAGTTAGTGTAGTGAAGCAGCGTTCTGGTAAAAGCCCCGCGCAGTTGCTTGACGAGGTCGGACTGCTCAACGAAAGGCTCGTGGCGGCGCACTGCCTGTATCTGGACGACGACGACATCGCACGCGTCGGACGGGCCGGCATCACGGTGGCGCACATCCCCAAGGGCAACGCAACGGGCGGCACGATGGCGCCCACGCCGCGTCTGCGCACCGCCGGCGCGCGCATTGCATTGGGCACCGACAACATGCACGCCGATATGACCGAGGTGATGCGCTGGGCGCTGGCCATCGCGCGCATCCAGTTGGGCGAAGTCGCTGCGGACTGGCAACCCGCCGATGCGCTCACCATGGCGACGCACAACGGCGCGCAGGCCATGGGACTCGGCGACGAACTCGGCTGCCTCAAGACAGGCTGGCTCGCCGACCTCGCCATATTCGATTTCCAGCGCGCGCATCTGATTCCGCATCCCAGTCCGTTGGGCACGCTAGTACACACGGGACTTGGGCGCGATGTCGAGATGGTCATCGTGGACGGGGAGATTGTGGTCGACGGCGGCGCCCCCACCCGTTGCGACGCCGACGCGGTCATCGCTGCTGGAAAGCACGCCGCCACGCAACTATGGAAAAGGGCTAGCGCATGAGCACCCCGCACAGTATCGATTCGCAGTCGAGGCACGACTCAGCCGGCACCGGGACCTTCGTCCCTTCAACTACGCAAGCGCGTGCCTCGCAAACCGGTGCCGCCGTGCAGATGCGCGGCATCCAGCATCGTTTCGGCACCGTACCGGTTATCGAAGACGTCGCGCTCGACATTGCCGCAGGCGAACTGGTTGCGTTGCTCGGTCCGTCGGGCTGCGGCAAAAGCACGCTGTTGCGGATTCTCGCCGGCCTGCAGATGCAGTCCGAGGGTGAAGTGCATATTGGCGGACAACGCGTGGACGGCCTCGCGCCACGCCAACGCGGCGTGGGCATCGTCTTCCAGAACTACGCGCTGTTTCCACACATGACGGTCGCCGCCAACGTCGCCTACGGTCTCGAAGCCAACGGCGTCGCGCGTCGTGATGCCGCTCACAAGGCGCTGCAGATGCTCGAAATGGTGCGCATGGAAGCATTCGCGAAGCGCTATCCGCGTGAGTTGTCGGGCGGTCAGCAACAACGCGTGGCACTGGCCCGCACGCTCGCCGTCGAGCCGCGCATCCTGCTGCTGGACGAGCCTTTTGCGGCGCTCGACAAAAACCTGCGGCTCGATATGCAGATCGAAATCCGCCGTCTGCAGCGCGAGTTGAATATCACGACCGTGATGGTGACGCACGATCAGGAAGAGGCAATGAGCATGGCCGACCGGGTCGCAGTGCTCAATCGAGGGCGGCTCGAACAATACGACTCGGCGGTCGCGATCTACGATCAGCCCGCAACCCCCTTCGTCGCCACCTTCGTCGGCACGGCGAATCTGCTGCCGGTCACCTTGCGCGTGCACGGCAGCCAGTGCCTGGCAAACTTCGACGATGGCGCCGTGCTGGCCGTCGCTCAGCCCGGCCCGTGGCGCGATGCCGGTGCGGCGCTGCTGGCGGTTCGCCCCGAGCAATGGGCGTGGCAGTTGCCCCAACCGGGCGCCAGCGCGCGTCAGCTGCTGGCTACAGTGCAACTGGCGATGCCGATCGGTCCCACGCTGGTAGTCGATCTGCAGACCGATGCCGGACAGACCGTGAAGATTTCCGTGCCGCGCGCCGAGGGTGCCGACTTGCGCCCGGGCTTGCGCGTTGCGCTCGATTTCAAGTCGGGTGCGCGAGTGCGCACGTTCAAGGCGGCGCAACCCAGTAACGCAGGTGTTTAGCGCATGGTCACAATCGTCCTGGTCTAACGCGCCGCCCGCTTCGTTATCGCCGGTTCATCCTGTTCAACTATCCATCCAGAGGTCCTATGTCGCTGATCGATCACCAACGTCGCAAGCTCCTGCAACTGATGGGAGCAGCGGGGGCTGTCGGCCTGTCGCTCGGCAGCCCGCTTGCCATGGCTGCGTCCGAATCCCTCGCCGCCACCACGTTTCCCGGTGCGTGGGAAGAGTCGCAACGCAAGATCCTGTTGCCCGCGTTTCGCAAGGCTGCGGGCGTGAGCGCCGTGCTCACCGCATCGCAAGCGGTCGACACACTGACAAAGCTGGTGGCCGCGCGCAATAACCCGCCGTTCGACGTGGTCATGATGGACGAGGGCCCCTACCTGCAGGGCATCACGCAAGGCGTGTTCGAACCCATTCCGGCAGCCCGGGTGCCGAACCTGGCGAATCTGCCCGCGCACTTCATCGACCCGAAGGGTCTGGGCGCCTATGTGTCCGCGCAGGTCTATGGGATAGCGTACAACACGGAGCGCGTGAAGACCACGCCGAAATCCTGGAATGATCTGCTCAAGCCGGAATTCAAGGGCCGCGTCGGCCTCGTGAGTCTCGACTCCACCTTGGGCACGGTATGGATGGTGGCGCTCGCCAAGATGCTGGGCGGCGACGAAGATCACATGGACCCGGCGTTCGATTACATCAAGCGGCTGATGCCGAACGTCGGCGCGGTTGCCGCCAATCCGGGCGCACTCGGCACGCTGTTCCAGCAAGGTCAGGTGGATATTGCCTGCCACTACATCAACAACGTGGAATCGTTGAAGGCCAAGGGCGTGCCGGTGGCGCTCGCGCGCCCCGAAAGCAACTGGGGCATGGTGCGCAGCACGATGAATATCGTGAAGAACACCCAGGCGGCGAATCTCGCCGCGGCGTATATCAACACCGCGTTGAGCATCGAAGTGCAGCAGCAGATGACGAGCGCGCCCTACTACGTCGCGCCGACCAACACGAAGGTGCCGTTCGGCGCAGCGCTCGCCGCTGTCGCTCATAACGCCAATGACATGACGTCGTTCGTGCAGGTCGACTGGGCACGCATCAATCCGCGCCGCGCTGAATATATCGACCGTTTCAACCGTCTGATCAAGGTCTGACGCATCATGAACGCGAATCACCGGATGCCGCGCGACTGGCTGCTCGTGCTGCCACTGGGCCTGTTCTTCATCGCGTTTGTGGGCGTGCCGCTCTTGCTCGTCGCGCTGATCAGCCTGCACAACGACACAGCCATGACGCATTTCGGCATTCGCCAATACATGGTTTTCTTTGGCGACGGATATAACCGCGGCATCCTCTGGCAAACGCTCTGGCTTGGTGTGGCGACCACGCTGGTGACGATCGTGCTCGGCTATCCGGTTGCGCATCTGTACGTGGTGAGCCCGCCGCGCTGGCGGCGTGTGCTGATCGTGCTGATCCTGCTGCCGCTTCTGACCAGTTCGGTGGTGCGCACGTTTGCGTGGGTCGTGATTCTCGGCAATGAAGGGCTGGTCAACGCGCTGCTGGTGGCGCTCGGGCACACGGGCCAACCGGTCAAGCTCCTGTACACGCCGCTGGCGGTGATCCTCTCGCTTGCGCAGATCGAATTGCCGTTGATGGTGTTGCCGCTCGTCACCACGCTCAGTTCGCTCGACATGCGCTTGCCCGAGGCGTCGCATGCGCTGGGCGCCAGCAGCTGGCGTACCTGGTGGAAGATCACAGTGCCGCTTGCGATGCCGGGTTTGCTCAGCGGAACCTTGCTGGTGTTTACCGGCGCAGTCAGCGCGTTCGTGGTTCAAACCCTGGTGGGCGGCGGCCAGCTGATGTACATGCCGTTCTACATCTACGAACAGGCCATCCAGACGCAGAACTATCCGTTTGCGGCGACGCTTGCCGTGATTCTGCTGGTGAGCGTGCTGCTCGTGGTGACCTTGCTCAACTATTTCGGCCGCAAGACTAGAGGGTTTGTCCATGGCTAAATCCACGCTTGCCGCGCCGGGCGTTATGCCGGCGCGCCGCACCCAGCCAGGTCGCCAGTCGTTCAATGCAGTGATGGGCTTGATGGGCGGCATCGGGCTGTTGATGCTGATCGGGCCCACGCTGATCGTACTGGTGACGTCGCTCACATCGGGCTACTCGTTGAAGTTTCCGCCGCCGGGACTGTCATTGCGCTGGTATCAGGCGCTGATCTTCGATTCGCCGGAGATCATCGACGATTTGCTGTTGAGCCTGAAGCTGGCTGCCGCTGCGACCGCCTGCGCGACCGTGCTGGCGGTAGCCGCCGCAGTGACGCTCGCGCGCCGCCGCACGTTCGCTGCGCGACTGCTGGATTCGTTTTTCATGGCGCCGCTGACCATTCCGTCGCTGGCGCTGGGTCTGGGTATCCTGATCCTGTTCAATCTCGAAAGCGCGGGGCTCTCGTTCTACAGTCTGCTCGCCGGACATATCGCGCTGTGCGCACCGTATGTGCTGTACACGACGTCGGCCAGTTATGCGCAGCTCGATCCTGCGCTGCTCGATAGCTCGACATGCCTCGGCGCGGGCGGCTGGTTCACGTTCCGCCGCGTCGTACTGCCGGCGCTGGTACCAGGCATTGCGTCGGGGGCGTTCATTGCGTTCATGAATTCGTTCGATAACGTCGCGCTGTCACTGTTCCTGTCGGACGCGCGATCCGAAGTGCTGCCCATCCACCTGTGGCATATCATCGAGGACAGCCTCGACGTCCGTGCGGCTGCGGCCTCAGGCGTGCTGATTATCGCCACCTTGATTTCCATGCTGCTGATGGAGCGGCTCGCTGGCTTGTCGCGGCAGTTTCGCTAGCCGCCGCAGTCCACCCTTCCTTCGATCTGGTAGAACCCGTGCGCAAGATACTTTCCAACGTCAAGGCATTACAGGGCACCGAACAGCGTTATGAGCCGCGACGCGTCGACGTCGTGATCGAAGGCGAGCGCATCGCCGCTATCGTGCCGGGCGGCAGCGCGACCGACGGCGAACGCATACCGCTTGACGACTGCCTGCTGGTGCCGGGGCTCATCAACGGCCATCAACATTCGCACGAGCATTTTCACAAGGGACGGCTCGAAAACCTGCCGCTCGAGTTGTGGATGCACTACGTGCGCGCGCCGCGCCCCGTGAAGCTGACGCCGCGCCAGGTCTATCTGCGAACGTTGATTGGCGCGCTCGAATCGCTGCGCAGCGGCACAACCACGCTCGTCGACGACGTGAGCCTCGGTCAGGCCATTGACCCCGCCGCTGTCGACGCTATCTTCCAGGCTTACGAGGACTCGGGAATTCGCGCGCTCGTGGGGTTCTCGATGATGGATCGCGCGATCGTCGATAACTTCCCGGAGGTCGACAGCATTTTCCCGCCCGCGCTGCTTTCGCAACTACGTGCGCAGCCGCGGCCCTCTCCCGATGCGTTCTTCGCGCTGCTGGAAAGCGAGTTGGCGCGCCGCCATCCCCAGCATGATCGGGTGGGCATGCTGATTGCCCCTTCCGCACCGCAACGCTGCACGCCAGAATTTCTCAGGCGTTGCCGCAAATTCGCCGACACGCATGATCTGCCGGTCATCATCCACGTTCAGGAAACCCGCTTGCAGGTGGTAACGGCGCAAGCCTTCTACGGCAAGTCCATGGTGATGCGCCTTGCCGAACTGGAATTTCTGCGGCCAGGCACGTCGCTGATCCACGCGGTCTGGTTGTCGGATGCGGAGATCGCGTGTCTGGCTCAATCGGGTGCGAGCGTGCAGCACAATCCATGGAGCAATCTGATGCTCGGCTCGGGCATTCAACCGGTGCGAGCGCTGCTCGATGCGGGCGTCAACGTGAGTCTCGGCTCCGACGGCTGCGCGTCGACGGTCACCGTCAATATGCTCAACGTGCTTGGCAGCGCCGCAGCAGTGTCGAAGATACGCGGCGACGATTATTCGCGCTGGTTGTCCGCAGCTGAAGCGCTGCGTGCGGGGACAATTGGCGGCGCGACAGCGCTCGGACTAGGCAGCCAGCTCGGTGCAATCGAGCCGGGTTATCGCGCCGACCTGGTCGCTTACCGGACTGACACGATCAGCTTCACGCCGTTAACCGATCCGGTGCGGCAACTGGTGTATGCCGAGCGCGGCGCCGCTATCGACAGCGTGTTTGTTGCGGGCGAGGCAGTCATGCGGAACGGACGACTCACGCGCGTCGATGAAGGCGCGCTGCTGCGGGAGATCAACGCCGCTTATCAGGCATTGGGCGCGGAGTTCGACCTCGCGGATGAATCCGTCGCGCCGCTGCGCGCGGAGATGGAGAAGGTCTACGCGCGCGCCCAGGCACTTCAGGCCGAATGGCAACCTCATACAGCGAAACTGGCCGGTTGACGACGACGGACTCCTGCACTAGGCAATCCAGATGCCAGCTGGTGCCGGGCTTGCGACGCGCAGCTTTGCGGGGCCGCATACGTTGACGTACACATTGCGAATTTCGTCCGCCTACAATCGTTCGATGTTATTCGGAGGGCCCGACGGCACACGTGATGTTTGATAAGCCAACACTGAACACTAACGAACGCCCCGCCTATCTCGCGTTGGCCGACGAACTGATTCGCTACGATACGACGAGCAGCCGCTCGAATCTCGGCCTGATCGAAGCGATCCGGGACCGCCTTCGAGCCCATCAGATAGAAACGCTGCTGATCTATGACAGGGCGAGGCAAAAAGCAAATCTGTTCGCGACACTGCCGGCCTTTAACGGGGAAACGAATGGCGGCATCGTGCTGTCCGGGCACACCGATGTCGTTCCCGTAACCGGCCAGAACTGGTCAAGTGATCCCTTCGATCCGACCATCCGCGGCGATCGGCTCTACGGCCGCGGCTCGTGCGACATGAAAGGTTTTATCGCAGTGACGCTCGGCCTGTTGCCCGACATCCAGAAGCGCTGGCTACGCGAGCCTGTTCACTTCGCCTTCTCTTTCGACGAGGAGGTCGGCTGTCTCGGTGCGCCCCTGCTTCTGACTGAACTCGCGGAACGCGGCATCCGGCCGGCAGGCTGCATCGTCGGCGAACCGACCAGCATGCGGCCCGTCGTCGCTCACAAGGGCAACAACGCCTACCGATGCTGCGTGAAGGGCGTGGCCGCCCATTCGTCGCGCACGCCGAGCGGCGTCAACGCGATCGAATACGCCGCGCGCCTGATCTGCCGAATCCGCGATACGGCCGATACCCTGCGCCGCAACGGCCCGTTCGATCGCGCATTCGACGTACCGTTTTCGACGGCACAAACCGGCCTGATCAAGGGCGGCGTCGCAATCAACACGATTCCCGAAGATTGCGAATTCTTCTTCGAATACCGCAATCTGCCCTCCGAAGATCCGGAAAGGTTCTTTGAACAGATCGCCCGCTATGCCCGCGAGGAACTCGAACCACAGATGCGCGAAGTCTCCAATGCCGCGGCGATCTCGTTTGAAAAGGTCGGCACGACGTTGTCGCTCGACAGCGCTGAGCAAGCCGCCATCACGCGACTCGTGCGCACGCTGTGCAATGACTTTGAAACACGCAAGGTGACTTACGGCACCGAAGCCGGCCTGTTCTCGCAAGCGGGAATCCCCACGGTGATTTGTGGCCCGGGCAGCATCGACGATGCGCACAAGGCAGACGAATCCGTCGAACTCTCGCAGCTGGCCGAATGCGACCAGTTTCTGCGGCGCGTACTCGACACGCTCACGGCACCCTGAATCGCATCGGCATCACAGGCCGTGAACGAGGATAGCCTCCAGGTCGTCGTTCTCTTCCTCCGGTCCATGCAGCCGCAAGGTCGCTTCGATATGATCGAGATGTTCGTCCATGAGCTTTTGCGCCAGCTTGACGTTGCCCGCTTCCACTGCGTCGATCAGACGCGCGTGTTCGTCGTGCAGGCACGCCTGCGCAGTCGGCGCGTTGTAGAGCAGGATCGTCAGGCACGTGAGCATCTGCAAGCCACGCATGGTCCGCTCGATGAAGCGGTTACCCGACACCTGCGCGAGCATCACGTGGAATTCACCTGATAGCCGCACCGTGGCACGCCGGTCATCACGCTTACGAGCCTCGTCTTCCTGTGCCACATGCGCGCGCAAACGCGCCAGGTCCTTCTTCGTGGCGCAACGGCACACCTTTTCGATGATCGGCAATTCGATCTGACGCCGCGCCTCGAACAACTCGCGAGCTTCTTCGACCGTCGGGCTCGCAACGAAAGCGCCGCGATTCGGCACGATGGTCACAACAAGCTCGTGCGACAGTTGCTGCAACACCGCGCGCACCGTGGTACGGCTCACACTAAAAATAGCGGCGAGCCGATCCTCGGCGAGCTTCGTGCCGGGCTGCAGCCGATGCTCCGAAATCGCATTCATCAAGCGCTCGTAAATCACGTGGCGATGAGCTCCGTCAAAGGAGCCAGCCACTTCAGTGTCGGCTGTCTTTGCCCTCTTCTTATCAGTCGGCATGAAAGGGTCCTGGTAGTAAGTTGGATCACGATGAGGGCAACGCGCGCGGTTGACTGCGCCGACTGCACACCTCAGTCACAGTGCGAATTATCGCCCATATTGCACACAAGTTATACGGCGAATTGTATTTTCATAACGAAAACAAATCGTCTGCGAAAGCGAATTTGCTTCCCTATAGCGCACCGGAAAGGGGTCCACAACGCGATGCCCATTGAGCGTGCTTAGCGCGACATGACGGTGCAAAATTGCCCTTTAGGCAACATCGCGGTGCATTTTCAGAAGGCTCGTCGGTGCATTATTGTGTACAAACAACCATAATTTTATAAAACAATATGTCCATCATCCTGTAAACAAAGAGATCCATCAAAGTGCACACAACTCGATGCCCGCTGGCACGGTCTTCGCTAAAACGTGGCCAAGCCCTCGCATCCGGCAGCCCATCTGCCGACGCGATTCCCGACGCCCCCGTGAACCCGTCATGCAAAAACTGCTCCTCGCGCACGGCAGTGCGCTTTCTAATCTCGCGTTGTTCGTAGCGGTCGATGCCGGCCTGTTCGAGCGCCATGGCCTGCAGGTCGAAGCACCGCCGCTGGCCCAGTTCGGTTCCACCGCCGCCTTGCTGAGAAGCGGCGAGGCTGACCTTGGCACCACAGGCTTTACACAGCCGCTGGTCGATCATGCCCGGCCCGATCCGCTGCGAATTGTCGGCGGCAGTGGCAAGCTCGGTATGGCGCTTATGGGTCTGCCAGGCCTTTCGATGAGCGATCTGCGTGGCCAGCGCGTGGGGACTTTCGCCGACGATCCAATGGAAGTCCTGTTGCACGATGCGCTGCGGGTACGCGGGATGGCCCCCGTGCAGATCGAACGCGTGCTGTACCCATCGCTCGCCAAGGCGGTCGACGATCTGACCAGCGGCCGCCTCGCGGCGCTGACGTTGATCGAACCGTGGATTTCCCGCCTTCGGATGCGCGGCTTCGAGGTACTTTGCGACGGCTTGCAGGCATGGGGCGGCGACTATCCCGACACATTGCTCGTCGCCCGCAAGAGCTTTCTTGACGCACATCCTGAGATCATCCGCGCGGCCTTGCGCGCGATGCTCGATGCGCAGGAAGCGATCACGAACAATCCCCGCGAAGCCCTGCGCGCCAGCGCGCACCGCTACCCCGAATTCACGTTCGATGAACTGCTGGCCGGCATCGCTGCGCAGCCGCCAATCATCGATATTCGCCCGCTTCGCGAGTGCATTCTCGCGCGTGCCCAGTCGCTGGAAGCACTCGGACGAATGCAGGTTTCTGGCTCGATCGGAGAGATCTTCAGCTTCGACCTGCTGGCACAAACGCTTGCGCAGTCGCCTGCGGAAACTTTCATATCCCCATCTGCCGTTCAACCTCTCTAAGGACCACGCGATGTTCAGGAAATTTGTTCAGCAAGACCCGGATGGTTACCCATTGACCGAACTCGGCAGCACGCGACGCGAATTTCTGATGCGCGGCGCGTGCCTGGCCGGCGCCGCGGCGTTGGGTGGTGCTTATCTTCCACAGGCTATGGCGGCCGGCCCGCTGACCCTCAAGGCGACGCACGGCACGGGTCTGTGCAATTGCCCATTCTTTCTCGTCAAGGAACGCAATCTCGCGCAGGGCGTCACGCTCGACTTCGTGACGACGCCGTCGAACGCCGACATCGCCGCGCTGTTCGGCGCGGGCGTGGTGGATGTGTCCGTCGTTCCGTACACCAACTTCATGACGCTCTACGATGCCGGCGCACCAATCAAGATCGTTGCAGGTTCGGGCGCGCAGGGTTGCGTAATCGTCGCGCAGCCGGGCATCACGTCGGCGGCGCAACTGCGTGGCAAAACCATCGGCACATTCCAGGCAGATACGCTCGAAATGTTGCCCTACGACTACCTGAAGAAAGCCGGAATGAGCTTCGCCGACGTCAAGGTGCGCTACTTCGGTACGTCGCCGGAACTCGCGCAGGCTTTTATCGCCGGGAACGTCGATGCGATGTGCCACATCGAGCCTTACGCAACGCAGGCATTGAAAGCGAGGCCGGGCTCTGTGCAACTCTCGAACGGCGTTGACGTCTACGGCGCGAACTACAGCGACTGCGTTCTTGCCGTGCGCAGCAAGCTGCTACACGAAAACCGCGATGCGGTGAAGGCGCTGATCAAGGCAATGATGGTCGCCCAGCATCAGGAAGAGCTGGACCGTGCTTCGGCTGTCAAGGACACCGTCGGGAAATACTTCAAGACGAGCTATGACGCCACACTCGATGCGGCCTCGAAACAGCCGGCAATGATCGATCAGCGAAGCAACCAGAATTTCATCCTGCAGCGCGCGCAGAACCTCAAGGATCTCCGTTACATCAAGCGGCTGCCCGGCCCCGAAATGTTCGACTGGGGGCCGCTCAATGAGGTGATTAAGGAAAACAGCGATCTCTATGGCCAGCTCAAGCTGAAATCCGCATGAAAGCCGATCCGACGACCCTCTTCGCGCACCGGCGCGTGGTGCGCCCGGCAGCAAGTGGCCGGCCACGCTCCGACCTTGTCCGGCGACTCGTGCCACTTGGTTGGGGCGTCGCCTCGCTGGCGTGCTTCATTGCCGCATGGGAATTGGCGTGGGCCGCAGGTTGGGCAGATCCCCTTCTGTTGCCGCCGCCGCATATCTTCCTGCGCAACTTCGCATCGCAAGCACAGTACTTCATTCCGACTGATGTAATTGGCGAGACTTCGAACGCAACAGCGCTGAAGTCGCTCGCCATGACCATCGTCGCAACAACGTTGCGGGTGTTAAGCGGCCTGGTGCTGGGCTTCGTCTGCAGCGTGGCGATGGGCATCGCGATCCGCTACTTCCGCCTGTTCGGCAACCTCACCCTACCGACTATTACGCTGCTGGCACCCATTTCGCCGATCGCGTGGCTGCCGGTTGCGATCTTCCTGTTCGGAATCGGTAATGCACCCGCTGTATTCATGGTGTTCATTTCGCTTTTTTTCGTCATGACCGTCTCGACGATCAGTCAGATCGACAACGTCAGCCGCACCCATCTCAACGTCGCCGCTGTGATGGGCGCGACACGCGCGCAGACTTTCCGCCACGTGATTCTGCCGGCCATCCTGCCATCGCTCTTCATGGTGCTGCGCATGAACCTGTTCGGCGCATGGATGGTGGTGCTGGTGGCGGAAGCAACTGGCGTCGGCAGCGGGCTCGGCCAGGTTGTCATGCTCGCGCGCAATACCTTCAACTCGAGCCTGTCGTTCTTCACGATGACGCTGATCGGCATCACCGGCTTTGCCTTCGACGTTGCGTTGCGGATCGTCCAGCGCAAAGTGCTGTTCTGGGTTCCGAATAACGGCCTGGGGAAATGATATGAGCCAGAATGAATCAACTTCCGTGCAACCGCCGCTCGTCACCTGCAAGGGCGTCGGCAAGACATGGCAGACAGACGGAGCACCGTTCGTTGCCTTGCGTGACATCGATCTGAATATTGCGCGCCGCGAGTTCGTCGTGTTCCTGGGCCCAAGCGGGTGCGGCAAAAGTACACTGCTCTATCTAATCTCAGGACTGGAACAGGTATCCAGCGGCCGCATCGTGTGCGGTGGCGCGGAGGTGCGCGAACCGGGCACGGACCGCGGACTCGTCTTCCAGGACGCCTCACTCTTTCCGTGGCTAAGCGTGGGAGAAAACATCACCTTCGGCCTGAAAATGCAGCACATGCCCAAGGAAAACCGGCGGCGTGTCGCAGAGGAAATTCTCGAGCGCGTCGGCTTGTCCGAAGCCATCGACAAACGGCCCGACCAGCTCTCGGGCGGCATGCGCCAGCGAGTAGCAGTGGGGCGTGCACTCGCGCTGAAACCCGAGATACTGCTACTCGACGAGCCGTTCGCCGCGCTGGACGTGCAAACGCGTGCGAAGATGCAGGATTTCCTGACCCAGGTCTGGCAGCAAAGCAACGTGTCGATGGTGTTCGTCACTCACCACATCGACGAAGCCATTGCGCTCGCCGACCGTATCGTCGTGTTTACGGCACGCCCCGGGCGCATCAAGACCATCATTCCGGTCGATCTGCCTCGTCCGCGGGACACGCGCAGCCGCGCGTTCCACGATCTCAGCGTCCACCTGACCGACCTGATGCGCGATGAAGTCGATCGCGCCTTCGCCGAGCAGGAGCGGGTCCGATGAATTTGTCGGTAGCCCTCAGCACACTTCGCGTCGCTGCACTGCAATTGCCTCCCTGCACGACCGACCTCGCCAACAACGAGGCCGCAGCATTTGCCGCCGTGCGCGCCGCCGCCGCTGAAGGCGCCCAGTTGATCGTCTTGCCCGAACTCTCCATGGTGCCGTACTTCGCAAGCGCGCCGGGCGGGCAATATCGTGACTGGGCGGAGCCCGCCGACGGTCCCCTCGCCGCACGCTGCTCCACGCTGGCCAAGGAGTGTGGCGTCACCCTGTTCGTACCGTTCTACGAAGTCGATCCCGCGACTGGCCGGTACCACAACGCCGTGCTCGGCTTCGACGCCAACGGCAAGCCGCTGCGCGCCGGCCCGGTTGCGCGCAAGCTTCACCTGCCAGTCGGCGACGACCCGCCGCCCGGCTACGACGAGGCCGCGCACTTCACGCCCGGCGACGCACTGCACGTGGTGCAGGTAGGCTCGTGGCGCATCGGCGTTCTGGTCTGCTACGACCGCCGCTTTCCGGAATGCTGGCGCGCGTTGCGTGCGACCGGTGCGGATCTCGTCCTCGTGCCCGTCGCGGGCAGCGGGGGCGACGATATGGATTTCTTCGTCGGCGAACTGCGCACCCACGCGCGGGAGAATGGGCTGGCGGTTGTTTGCGCCAACAAGATCGGAGACGAATTCCTCGATGGCGCGCGCATCGACAACTATGGCGAGTCGTGTGTGATCGCTGCCGACGGCGCGATGCTCGCGCACCGACGCGGCAACGAAGGGCCCGGCATCGTCAGCGCGACGCTCGCGCTTGCAGACATCGCGGCGACCCGCGAAAAGCTGACCTACTTCGACCACCGGCGTGTCGATCTATATGACACGCCATCGTTCTGAACCATTCCTCTATTCAGGTGAAAGCAACCATGTCCGAAACATTGATTGTCGCTGGGTGGATCGTGAAGGGCGTTACCAACCGGCACACCGCCGACATCATCCGCCACGGTGCGCTGTATCAACGCGACGGCGTGATTGTCGAGATCGGCGATGCGCAACAGCTGATCGCAAAGTATCCGAACGTGCCGCGTCTCGGCTCGCCCGATACGGTGTTGCTGCCTGGCTTCGTCAACAGTCACCATCACGTCGGCCTGACGCCGCTGCAACATGGCTCTCCGGACCACGCGCTGGAACTGTGGTTTGCAAGCCGGATGGGTGCACGCGAGATCGATCTTTACCTCGATACCCTGTACTCCGCCTTCGAAATGATCGCGTCCGGCATTACGACTGTGCAGCACATCCACGGTTGGCGACCGGGTCCGTTGTCGTCGATACATGAAGCCGCTTCAGGCGTTCTCAAAGCGTATCAGGACATCGGCATGCGCGCGTCGTACAGCTTCGCCGTGCGCGAGCAGAATCTGCTCGTCTACGAAGCCGACGAAGACTTCGTTAAACGTCTGCCGGCGGACATCGGAGCGAAGCTCGCTGCGCATCTGAAAGCGCAGCAGGTCCCTCTGGCCGACCATCTGCAGTTGTTCGACATGCTAGTGCAGGACAACGAAGGCCAATCGCTGACTCGGATTCAGCTTGCGCCTGCTAACCTGCACTGGTGTAGCGATGACACACTGCTTGCCATCAAGGAACGCGCCGACAAAGCAGGCGTACCGATGCATATGCATTTGCTCGAAACCGTCTATCAGAAGGAATACGCGCGCCGCCGAACGGGCAAGACGGCCGTCGCGCACCTGAACGATCTCGGTCTGCTCGGTCCGTCGCTAACCCTTGGCCATGGCGTGTGGCTGACGGAAGCAGACATCGAAATGGTCGCCCATACCGGCACCTGCATCTGCCACAACTGCAGTTCGAATCTACGCTTGCGCAGTGGCGTGGCGCCCCTGAACGCGTTTTCGAAATACGGTGTGACGGTCGGCATGGGACTCGACGAAGCCGGTATCAACGAAGACCGCGACATGTTGCAGGAGATGCGCCTCGCACTGCGCGTACACCGCACGCCGGGAATGGACGATGACGTGCCGACTTGCCCGCAGATATTGAAAATGGCCACTGAGGACGGCGCTCGAACCACCCCATTCGGCGCACAAATCGGGTGTCTGGAAAACGGACGTCTGGCCGATCTGGTGCTGATAAACTGGAAGACCGCCACGTATCCGTATCAGGACGACAACATTCCCATGCTGGATGCACTCATGCAGCGCGCCAAGACGAATGCCGTCGATACCGTGATGATCGAGGGCGAGGTTGTGTATCACGAAGGCCGCTTCACCCGCGTGGATCGCGATGCGATTCTGCGCGAGATCGAGCAGACACTGGCGAAACCGCGCGCCTCGCAGGATCAGGTTAAACGTGAATTGGGTTCAGCGGTGTTTCCTTACGTGAAGGCGTTCTACAGCGAATATTTTGCGCAGACGCCCAAGCGGGAGCCCTTCTATGCTCCCTCGTCACGAACTTGATCGGAAGACACATGCCCCCGAAGTTCTGACTTCAGATCCTATGCGCGACGAGCGGTCGTTCGAGCGATATTTCGCCGCGCCGGAGACCAAAGTGCTGCATCCGCTCCCGCACGCGTCAGGCGACGTCGATCCGGTCACCATTTCCTTCTACGACGAAGAAGGCATCAAGTCCGGCAACCTCGGTGAACGGCCTGCCTGACTGCTGCGCCAGGCTTGAGCAGATCTGATAGCGCAGGTTGCAGAGGCGATCCTGCTGGGCATGACCGAAATCGCCGTTGTAGTGGAGCACTTCGGACCGCTGGATGCGACGTTGATCGATTCGAAACTGGGATAGGCGCCATATTGGTGGTGGGCGGCGTTTGCCTCGCTGCGGCGGTGGAATTCATGCAAAAGCTCGTACGTAGCATGCCTCCGGCAGCTCCGAGCAGATTCTCATTGCCTCCGGGAGGCACAAACTGCGTGTATCCGTTGGAACTTCGCCGCTCAACCTCCTCGTTGGAGATCGGTCCGGTGATAACGCCAGCATCGGTAAGCAAGAGCCTGCCGCCAGGTACCAACAGTCTCGCCATTTCATCGAAGAACATTTCACGGTTACGAAGATGAACCATGACGTCCACTGAGATGACCGCATCGAATGATGAATCGGCGAACGGAGTCGGCAAGTTCAGATTTCTTGGTCCATGGATGATCGGCAACCTGGTCGAAACCCATGTCCTGGCTGTCAACGATCCTGCTTGCGACGTCGAACGTGCGCAACGGGTGCCGCTGCCGATAATGACTCGAGGCAGAAATTGATGAACGCCTCGACTTTCGCAGCTCGATGGCGCCGGGATGGAAAGAGCGCATACAGCGGAAATCTTTCGTCCGACCAGTCCGGGAAGAGGTCCACGAGCAAGCCATCACGCATTGCCTGCTCGACGCCAATCTCCATCACCTGGGCGATGCCAGCGCCGGCTATACACGCGCCGAGCATGGTTTCCACGTCCGACACAAGGAGGCGGCCCTCCGCGGGTATCTCCGTGACCTTCTTACCGCGATGGAACTCCCACTCAAAGGGCTTGGCCGTGACCGGGTTATAAAACATGATTCGCTCATGTTTGCCCACCTCCTGCGGATTTCCTGGCTTCCCGTGCTCAGCCACATACCGTGGAGAGGCGACCGTAATGATGCGCGTCTCGAGTAGCTTGCGCGCAATCAATGTTCCCATCGGCGGGGGCCCAAAGCGCACCGCAAGGTCAAATCCATCTGCCACGAGGTCGCCGACGTCGTCGCGCATGATGAGTTCGAGCGAAAGGTCAGGATGATGTGCCAGAAAATCTGGCAATCGTGACGCCAGCACCGTCCTTGAAAAGAACGGGTCAACGTTAACACGAAGCTTTCCCTGCACAACATTCGCTGAACCCGATGCCGCCGAAGCCGCCTCCTCGATGCCTGTCAGATGCGGACCAACCGCGTCAAATAGACGCCTCCCTTCGTCGGTCAGCGTCTGCGAGCGCGTCGTCCGGTCAAGCAGCCGTACGCCTACCCGCTTCTCGAGACGTGAAATAGCACGGCTAACGCCCGATGGCGACAATCCGAGAGCGTCTGCTGCGCGCACGAAACTGCCGCTCTCCGCGACTGCGGCAAGTACGGTGATGCCAGAAAACAACCGACCATCAAACGTCATGCCCTCTCCAATGCTCGTCTCATTTAGATAGTTTAATCACGAGTGATTTGAGTAGCACATACTTTATTCAACAATCAAAAAATGAGAAATTGTCCTCCTGAACGCTGCGGCGGCCTTCGCTGCAGACCTGAACCGGCTTGGGAATGCATCAATGGAAACTTTGAAGACACAGGGAATTGAACTGCCACGCCTCGGATTTGGCACATACCGTATGCCGGGTGGCGGCTGCCAGCCGGTAGTCGAAAGCGCGCTGGAGCTCGGATATCGACACATCGACACTGCCGAGATGTATCAGAACGAGGAAGCTGTAGGCGCCGCAATTGCCGCGTCGGGTCTCGGACGGAAGCAACTGCATCTGACGACCAAGGTATGGCACGAGAACCTCAAGCCGGAGTCCCTCCGGCGCGCGCTGGACGCCAGCCTCGGAAAGCTCGGTGTCGACTATGTTGACCTGTACATGGTGCATTGGCCGTCGCGTGACATGGACCTCAGCGCCATCATGGAGACAATGCTAGGCTTTCTGCAGAACGGCACAGTCCGCTCAATCGGTGTGTGCAATTTCAACATGACGATGCTGCGAAAAGCTATCGAGGAAATCGGCGCACCCATCGCCTGCCACCAGATTGAATACCACGCGTTTCTAGACCAGTCGAAAATGCTGAGCTACTTGCGTCAGAAAGGCATTCCACTCGTCGCCTATGCCCCGCTTGCACAAGGCAGGGCAGCGAGCGACCCCGTACTTCAGGGAATCGGCGTCAAGCATGGCGTGACCGCTGCCCAGGTTGCTCTTGCGTGGCTTCTGGAACAGGACGGGGTGGCCGTTATTCCTAAGGCTCAACGCCGCGAAAGTCAGAAATCCAATCTCGACGCGCTGGCGGTGAAACTCGACGATGATGACCGGCACGCTATTGCGGTGTTGCCGAAGAACCACCGTTTCGTCACTCCGCCGTTCGCGCCGGAATGGGACGCGTAACCGTTGTCTTCGCACCGCAGGCAGTCCGTCCGCTAGTCATCGCCGCGGCTCTGGTGCGCAATCGAAGTTGATTCATCGACATCCGTTTAACAGAACTTCAGATTCTCGCGTGAACCGCCGTCGATTGCGGCAATCAATTTCAACTCATGCGAAACATTGCCTCGGAAGCAACAACCCTACTACTTCAGAGCGGCGAAACGGAAGGTTGAAATTGAGCAACCCGCCTCCAACTCGGGTTGGGCCCCGACACACGCGTACAAACAACATGAAAACTGGAAGCAAATTCAGGCTGGTCGCAGCAGCACTCCTTCTTGCAAGCGTCGGAACGGCAAACGCCGCCGGTTGCCTTAAGGGCGCTGTCGTCGGTGGTGTGGCCGGTCATTACGCCGGTCATCACGCGGTGGTCGGCGCGGTAGGCGGATGTATTGTCGGTCACCATCTCGCGAAACAGCACGCACAGGAGCAGGCGGCGCAGCGTGCGGCGGCACCGCGAGCAACTGCTCATTCTGCTTTTTAAGGCTGGCTTAATCCAGGTGTCCTGACGCTTGCATTACATCGACGTCATGTTTGGATTTGGATGCCCGGAGTGAGCCACCACTTGTTCCTTGCATCTACGAGACGCGGACGTTCACCGAACACGACAGCGGGCAGGTCACACGTGTCGCAATAGGCCGACGAACTGTCGACAGAAAATTGGTTGTGTGGCTGACTCCGAGGCCGGAAAGCCGTGAATTTATGCGTTTGGCTTTTCGTACCAGACGTAGTGACGAGTGACAACAACGCGATGGTGGCGGTGATTGACGATCACCATCATGCCCCTGCCGCAAGCGCCCAACCGCGAATGTCAGTCTGATTGCGACAGCGGACAGGCCTCATTGCGGCACTGGAGCCGTAATATTGCCACCAGCCCCTGTCCCTGCTTTATCGTCGTCAACTACGCTTGAGCCATGACCGGATAAGTGTCCCGATTCATGACTTTTTTGTCATTTCCCGTCCATCTTGACGCAAGGATGTCTTTCTATAATTATCTGTCTGCCATTTCGAAGAGCACTGCCGAGGCGATGCCAAGAGAGTTGCCAGCATCGGCATTTGATTGACTCTGCCTCAGCGCGATACGCTGTGCAGACGCAATTAGCGTCATGTACTATCTGCATTGAATGCACGACTTGCTGTGCGAGAGGGTTTTCATCATGCGTATCCTGATCGTCGAGGACGAACCGAAGATGGCCTCGTACCTTCGCAAAGGCTTAATGGAGGCAAGCTTCATCGTCGATGTATCTAACGATGGCAACGACGGTTTGTTTCTCGCGCTCCATGAAGACTACGATCTCATCGTACTCGACGTCATGCTCCCGGGCCTCGACGGGTTTGAGGTGCTCAAGCGCTTACGCGCGCAAAAACGCACACCTGTGCTCCTCCTGACCGCGCGCGATGCGGTCGAAGACAAGGTCGCCGGACTTGAATCAGGGGCGGACGACTATCTGGCGAAGCCGTTCGTCTACTCCGAATTTCTTGCGCGAATTCGCGCGGTGCTGCGCAGACCCACGCAATCGGTCGACACCGTGCTGCGTGTCGGCGATATGGAAATCGACCTCGTCAGGCGCCGTGTGCGTCGCGGGAACGTACGCATCGACCTGACTGCGCAGGAATTCACGCTTGTGAAACTGCTCGCCGAGAGGCAGGGCGAAGTGGTCACGCGCACAATCGTCACGTCACAGGTCTGGGACATGAACTTTGACAGCGATACGAACGTTGTTGAAGTGGCTGTCAAACGTCTGCGCACAAAGATCGACAACCCATTCGAGAAGAAACTAATCCATACGGTCCGTGGCATGGGCTATGTGATGGAAGAGCGACCATGACTGCCGTGGATGGAGCGTACTCGCTGCTCAGGCGTCTGAGTCTCGCTTTTACTATCGTCGCCATATTGGTGCTCTCGATGGCCGGCGGCCTCCTCTATCATTCGCTCTCCAGCCAACTCAGGCAACGCGACGACAGCGAGATTTCGGTCAAGCTCGACGAGTTTCTGGCGGCCGCTCGCAGATACGGCTCGGCGGAGGCGATTGGCAGCAATAGCGACCTGTTTCGAGAGGAATTGCTCGCGCATCCCGCAATCTCATTCGCCATACTGGATAGTCAAGGAAGGATATTGGCCGACTCGGGCCGGCGGGACCAGCGCTTGCGGTCGATTGGGTCGGGCAATCCGGCAGAACAACAGCCTTATTCATGCTCTCCCCCGTCCATCGGGCCTTCGCGCTGCGTATTCGGCGACGAAACGCTGCCTTCAGGCGAAGCGATACGCGTGCTGCTCTCACATGAAGCGGCGACGCGCGACTCCGTTCTTCGCGAGTATCAAGGCGATGTATGGCTCGTGCTCCTCGGTGGTTCCGCGCTGATGGGTTTGCTTGGCTACGCCATCGCAAAGCGGGGATTGTCTCCGGTCAAAACCATCGGCCAGCGAATTTCGCGCATCGAAGCCCACAATCTTGGCGAGCGCCTCGATATAGGCGGTGGTCCCGTCGAACTCCATGACATCGCGGGTCCAGTGAACCGGATGCTCGACAGGCTTCAACGTGCATTTGAGCGACTCTCGCAGTTCTCGTCCGATCTGGCGCACGACATGCGCACGCCGCTCGCCAACATGATCAGCGCATCCGAAATCACGCTTTCGCGTCAGCGATCCACCGAGGAATATGAAGCGCTTATCGACTCGAACATCGAAGAATGCCAGCGCCTTCAACGGATGATCGAGACCATGCTGTTCCTCGCGCGAGCGGACCACTCAAAGGAACCGCTTCGGCTGGACGTACTCGATTGCCATGAAGAGTTCGCAAGGCTCGCCTCGTACTTTGAAGGAGTGGCCGAAAACAAGGGCGTCCATTTCGGCATCGACGGCGCAATCCAGGTTCGCGCCGATCCGTCGATGCTTCGACGCGCCGTCAGCAACCTCGTATCGAACGCGCTTGCGCATGCCGACGCCGAATCGGAGATCGCGCTGCGTGCCTACCGGTCTGGCGAGTACGTCGCCGTGGAAGTCACGAATAACGGTCAAACCATCCCGCCGGAGCATATCGGCAAGATCTTCGACCGCTTTTATCGTATCAATTCTGCGCGGCAAGGGTCGGCGAAGAACATGGGGCTGGGCCTCGCCATCGTACGATCGATCATGGAGTTGCATCGTGGCCGAGTCGACGTCGTGAGCCGCGCCGGCTTGACGACCTTCACGCTTTACTTTCCTTCCGTTACCGCGTGACACCCTGAGTCGCCGTTCCGCGCAATCACGCGGCATCCTTTTCTCCCAGAGTTCCGTTAGCTGAACCGCGCAAGATGGCGCGCCCGCGTCCGCCTTCCGTCGGCAAGCCAACGGCGCATTCTGCGCGTGCCTTCCCAAGGTGTCCGAAATGACATCTTCCCGCCACCTCGTAATCAGACGCGCAACACGACAATACGCTCTCCAGCACTGAGGGAAGCCGTCGCCATACCTCAGAGTCCTAAGGTCTGTTCAAACATCGAGAGCTATCGTGAACATTCGCTATCGCAAGCGTCTGCAGCTGTCTGTCGGGGGAGCGGGCATCCTCATTCTTTGCGGTGCCCTGCTTTCCCTTCACTCGCGGACTTCCCCCGCGGCTACCGAGTCAGCGCTGCCAGCTACGGCAGTCGATCAGGCTCCGCCGTTGCCCACTACCGTAGACCTCTCACCCGAGGCGCTCGCGAACGTCAAATTGCAGTTCGCGAAAGCGGAGCTTCGGCCCGGTGTGCATACCATTGCCGCTACCGGCATTGTCGCATTCAACGCGAAGCGGCTCGCGCAGCTAGGCTCTCCTTCAAAGGCAAGGGTCGTTGCTGTCGATGTCGCCGCGGGTGACCATGTGCGTGCGGGGCAACGGCTCGCCACGCTCGACGAGTTCGACCTGAGCGACGTACGTAGTCAGGTCGCAAGCGCGTCCGCCGCGGTGGCGGACGCGCGGGCTGCAGCCGATGCGGCCAATGCAGCACTGCAGCGCGGCACCGAGCTCGTCACCGGAGGCGGTATCGCGCAGAGCGAGCTCGACCGCCGCCGTGCTGCCGTGGTCAATGCACAGGCCATGCTGAAGTCGCGGCAAGCAGACCTGCAGAAGTGGCAGGGCATGCAGCAGCGCCTGATGCCGATCGGTGCGCCGGCGAATCGAAGCAATGGAACGGCCACGCTGGCCCGACTGAGCCCGGGCGATTCGTTAGGTGCGCTCGTCGCGCCGTTCGACGGTGTCATCAGCAACGTGGGCGCGGCCGCCGGCGACATAGTCGACACGTCGTCGCCGATTGCGACGCTGGCCGATCTTTCGACAATGTGGGTCCAAGCCAACGTCCCTGAGCGCGAGGCCGCAGACGTACGCCCCGGTCAAACGGTGCTTGTCCACATTGATGCGTATGGCAATCGACAGTTCACCGGCCGTGTCATCGATGTCGCCGACCAGGTCGACATCAACACCGGCACCGTAGCGGTCCGCTGCGAGTTGCCTAACGGTGATGGCTCACTTCGCGCAAACATGTTCGGCACGGTCGAGATCCAGTCGCCGCTCGGTCGGGACACGACGCTTGTGCCCGACACGGCGCTCCAGGATGTGAATGGACAGACAGCCGTATTCATTCCTTCCGGCAACGGCCGTTTCACGTGGCGCGCCGTTCGCACCGGCTACGCCGCCGACGGCATGACGCAGATTCTCAGTGGCATGTCGGCCGGCACGTCCGTCGTCGCCGACGGCAGCTACTGGCTGAAGGCTGCGCTCATGAAGGGCTCCATTCCAGACGAAGGCTAATCCGCGAGCGTATGCCATGATTACCAAACTTGTCGAGGCAGCACTGCGAAATCGCGCCGCCGTGTTGATTCTCGTTGCCGTCCTGATTGTAGCCGGGCTATACAGCATGCAACGGCTGCCTTTCGATGCGGAGCCGGACATCTCGCCGCAGCAGGTGCTGGTGACGACCCAGGCGCCCGGGCTCGCGCCAGTCGATGTCGAGCGCTCGATCACGGCGCCAGTCGAGCTCGCGCTGCAGGGCTTGCCTAGCATGCAGAGCCTGCGCTCAATTTCGCGTTACGGTCTCTCCGTGATTTACGTGCGATTCGCCGACGATACGAACCTGTACCTCGACCGCAATCTGGTCGGTGAGCGGTTGCAGACGATACAGCTTCCACCCGGCACCAGCGCGCCGCAGATGGGGCCGCTGTCGGATGGCCTGAGCGAGATCTATCAGTTTCAGGTACGTGGCCACGGCCAGTCGCTGATGACGTTGCGCACGCTGCTCGACTGGCAGATCTCACCGAAGCTGCGCCAGGTGGAAGGCGTGGTCGACGTAAATGTAAACGGCGGCCTCCTGAAGACCTACGAAGTGCAGGTCGACGACAATGCGCTCACGCGTTATGGCCTGTCGGTCGGCGACATTTTCAATGCCGTTCAGATGAACAACGGCGCAACAGGCGGCGCGACAATCGAGCACAACGGCGGAGAATCGATCATCCGCGGCGAGGGGTTGCTGCGTAACACGACCGACATCGGCAACATCGTGCTTCGTACCGCTGCGGGCGGTGCGCCGCTTTACGTTCATGACGTGGCGCATATCGACGAAGCGCCAATGCCTCGGCTCGGCGCGGTCACGCGTGACGGCAAAGGCGAAGCCGTCGTCGGCGTCGTGCTGATGGGCATCGGGCAAAACACGCGCGTCGTTGCACAGCGCGTGCAGGACGCAATCAAGGAGATCAACCGGACGCTGCCGCCCGGCGTGGAGGTTGCGCCCTACTACAACCGTGCGGACCTGATGGACCGGGTGCTGCATACGGTCGCTCACAACATGGTCGAGGGTGCCGTGCTCGTCATCGCGGTGCTGCTTTTGCTGCTCGGGAATGCGCGTGCAGGGCTGATCGTCGCAATGGCGATTCCGCTGTCGATGCTCGTCGCCGTCATCGCCATGTACGGTACGGGAATGTCGGGCAATCTGATGAGTCTCGGCGCGATCGATTTCGGCCTGCTTGTCGACGGCGCAGTGGTGATGATCGAAAACGTCGTGCGGCGGCGTTCCGAAGCGCCGAATCAGCCGTTACGCCCGCTCGTGCAGGAGGCAGCAAAAGAAGTCTCCCGGCCTGTGACGTTCGCGGTCCTCATCATCACGGCCGTCTACCTGCCGATACTGAGCCTTCAGGGTATTGAAGGCAAAATGTTCCGGCCGATGGCGATGACCGTTATCTTCGCGCTGCTCGCGTCGCTCGTCCTCACGCTGACGGTCATGCCGGTGCTCGCTAGCCTGTTGCTGCGCGGCAAGGTCGCAGAGCGCGAGAGCCGCATCCTTCACTGGGTGCGCCTGCGCTATGAGCCGATTCTCGCGCGTGCCGCGCAACAGCCTGCGCTAACGATGGGGCTCGCCGTCGCGTTGCTCGCGGTCGCGGCCTTCGCCGCCACGAGGCTGGGCGCTGAATTTTTACCGCGCCTGGACGAAGGGGCGCTGACCGTCACGACGACGAAACTGCCCGGCATATCCGTGCCGTCGGCGGTCCAGGCCCAATCCATGGTCGAACGCACGCTGATGCACTTTCCCGAAGTGCAGTCGGCTGTCACGCTCGGCGGCAGCTCGGAGATTCCGACCGACCCGATGGGCGTGGAGCAAAGCGACACCTTCATCATGCTGAAGCCGCAGTCCGAGTGGAAGACGGCGCAAACCCAGGACGGGCTCGTCGCCGAGTACTCCGCGGCGCTGGATCGCGCTGTTCCGGGCTTGGCGCTCAATTGGGCGCAACCGATCCAGATGCGCATGGACGACATGATCGCGGGCGTTCAGGCCGATGTTGCCGTGCAGATTCATGGCAACGATCTGCAAACGCTGCACGATACGGGCGAGCGGGTGGCGGCCGTGATTTCACGAGTGCCGGGCGCGGCTGATGTACAGGCGCAGCAGACGATAGGCCAGCCTTACGTGCGTGTCATCGTCAGGCGCGACGCGGTTGCGCGGTACGGGCTGAATGCTAGCCAGGTGCTCGATATGGTTCAGTCGCTGGGCGGGCGCACGGTTGGGACGATTGTCGACGGTGAGGGCCAGTTCAGCATCCGGGTTCGCATGCAGTCGCAGGATCGCAACGATGTGACGCGAATCGGTGCGCTACGCATCAGCAATGGCGATGGCCGTGAAGTGCCGTTGTCGGAGGTGGCGGACATCCGCATGGAGCCGGGACCATCGACCATTGAACGCGAAGAGGGCCGGCGCGTCATCCTCGTTCAGGCCAACGTGCGAGGGCGCGACCTCGCCGGCTTCGTCGTCGCCGCACAACGTGCGGTCGAGACGCAGGTCAAGCTTCCGCCCGGCTATACGGTTTCGTGGGGCGGCAGCTTCAAGAACCTGCAGGACGCAATGGCGCGCCTTTACGTCGTGGTGCCCATCTCGCTTGTCACGATCTTTGCGTTGCTCTACCTGATGTTCGGCAGTGCCAGCCTTGCAGCGCTCATCTTCTGCAACGTACCGTTTGCAGCAATCGGCGGCATTTTCGCCCTCTGGATACGCGGGCTGCCGTTCAGTATTTCCGCTGCGGTCGGTTTTATCGCGCTCTTCGGTATTGCCGTGCTCAACGGCGTCGTGCTGGTCAGCAGCATCGTCGAATCGCGCGCTCGCGGCCTGAGTGCCGTCGAGGCTGCGAAACACGCTGCCGCGACCCGGCTGCGGCCTGTCCTCATGACGGCAACCGTAGCGAGCCTCGGCTTCCTGCCGATGGCCTTCTCGATGAGCTCCGGGGCGGAAGTTCAGCGTCCACTTGCGACAGTCGTCATTGGCGGTCTCGTGTCGGCGACCTTATTGACACTGCTGGTTTTGCCAACCGTTTATCCCTGGTTCGATCGCCGCAAAAGCACGGCGCGTCTTGCGCACGTCCCCGAGCGCGAAACGCAATTCGCAGAATGATAGAAGGAGGCTATAACGTGATCGCTCTCAAACGTTCATCCACGCTGTTGATCCCACTACTGCTGGCGGCCTGCGCGGTAGGTCCTGACTTCAGGCAGCCGGCCGCCCCAAGCGGCGCGGGTTACACGCAGGCTCCGCTGCCTTCGAAGACCGCTGCGGCCCCCGGCGCAGTGGGAGAGGCGCAGCAATTCGCTGTTGGCGGCGATATTCCGGGCCAATGGTGGACGCTGTTCCAGTCGCCGGAGCTCAACACGATGATCGACCGCGCGTTCAAGGCGAGCCCAACCATCGCTGCCGCACAGTCCGCGCTTGCCGTGGCCCGTGAGAACATGCTGAGCCAGAGGGGGACGCTCTTTCCGAGCATCGGCGTCGACGCGTCAGGCAGCAGAAATGAAACGGCCACGGCGAGCCTTGCACCCGTCGCCGCGAACAACCAGCGCATTTACTCGCTCTACACGGGCGAGCTGACCGTGTCGTATTCACTCGACGCATTCGGCTTGAATCGCCGCATGATCGAATCAGTATCCGCGCAAGCCGACAATCAGCGTTTCGAACTGGAAGCGGCCTATCTGACGTTGAGCAGCAATCTCGCGCTTGCAGCGTTCAACGTTGCTTCGCTGCGCGGGCAGATCGCTGCGCAGCAGGAGGTGATCAAAGCCCATGTCGAACTCCTCGACATTCTCCGGCGCGAAAGCATGCTCGGTGAAATTGCCGAGGCGGACGTCCTGCAACAGGAAGCAGTGCTTGCGCAGGCGCAGGCCGCGATACCGCCGCTCGAGAAACAACTGGCGCTGCAGCGCGACGCGTTGATCGCGCTCATGGGCGGCTTTCCGAACGAGGATGTCGCGGCCGATTTCGACCTGTCCTCCTTGCACCTACCCGAGGATCTTCCCGTCAGTCTGCCATCGACCCTCGTGGAGCGCCGGCCCGACATTCTTGCCGCGTCTGCGGCATTGCATGCGGCTAGCGCGCAGGTGGGTGTCGCGATCGCCAATCGGTTGCCGCAAATTTCGTTGACAGCCGCCCTGGGAACTTCGCCCAGTGCCATCGCGAACGCATTTACGCCGTACAACCAGTTCTTCACCATTGTCGGGAAGGTCGCCCAGCCGATCTTCCAGGGTGGAGCGCTGCTGCATCGCCAGCGCGCGGCGCAGGCGGCATTCGATCAGGCCAGCGCCCAATACCGCTCAACGGTGATCAACGCATTTCAGAACGTTGCCGATGTATTGCAGAGCGTGCAGGCGGACGCGAAGACGTTGCAGGCGACCGTCAATGCGGAGCAGGCTGCCTCGCGCAGTGTGGCTATCGAACGTGAAAAGCTGCGCTCAGGCGAAGCGTCTTATCTGTCAGTGCTGACCGCGGAGCAGACCTGGCAAATGGCGCGCATTGCGTCGATACAGGCAAGGGCCGCCAGACTGGCGGATACCGCAGCCTTGTTCCAGGCCGTGGGCGGCGGCTGGTGGAATCGGTCCGATTCACTCGTCTCGACGTTCCCGTCAAACCAACCGCGATAAAACAGATCATGAAACGACTTTGTACGATTTTTGCGTTTGCGATCGTGCTAGCCGGTTGCGCGACCCAGTCGCAATCGCGCCATCTCACCTCGAACCGACAGACATCGGATGGCACCGTAGTCGACTACGCTGGCGTGCCCTGCCGCAATCAGAATATGCATGTGAAATCGCCCCTCTGCTTGTATCCGCGGACCCTGCACGCGTCACACGGAGCCCATATGAGGTTTTGATAAATCATCTCCGCTCGAGACGCGCACCGTGTGCGGGATTCTTCAACGACTCGAAGCGCGCCTCGCTGCTATCCGCGAGAATGGCATCGATGGACACAACGTTGTGCACCATGTTGTCGTATTCGATGGCGTTTACCCCTCTGCGGACGACGGCCACAAGATGCTTTTCAACACCCTGCCAGGTCACGTCACACATTACCAAAAGGTCATTTTCGGGCCATGTCGGGTTCATGCGTACGACGCAACAATGGAAAAAACGGAATCGTCGATCTTTTTCGACAGTGGAAACAATCGACGCGGTCCGTCAACTCAGTCCATTGGGGTTCAATTGATGTTATCGCGACTACCTACATTAAACCGTCTGATTGTCATCTCGGCTCTGCTCGCATCGATCGCATCGATCGCAGGGTGCGCAGATTCGCCGAATGGAGCGGCCTACTCCTCCGCTCGCAACGAAACGCCGCGCCGGCCACACGCATATCCCTGCCAAGACATGCATGTGAAAACGGTCAACTGTCCGGTGACCTGAACACACGTGGGGGTTGTCACGTTGTAGGCGGCTTTGTCGCGATAACGATTTCAAGGTGAGCAAAGTCTGATGTGAACAGGACTACCTATGCAGCCAACGAATAGAACTGCTCAGCAGGAATTTGTCGGGCGCCGTTGTCTTTCATCTGCCCCTTGGCGATCATGTGCGCCACCTCGATACCACCAAGCAGAATGCGGGCGCACCGAAAATTCTTGAACCCGAGCATGGGTCGGGTGCGCCGCTTGATCGCGCGGTGGTCCTGTTCGATGACGTTGTTCAGGTACTTCGTCTGGCGGATCTTGATGGGCGTTTCGCGCTCGGCGTTGATGGCTTCCAGCGCAGCCAGATTGGCGCCACTTTTGTCGATCGTCACCGTCTCGGGTTCGCCATTTTGGGCGATCGATTTTTCGAAATACCGGCGCGCCGCGGCCTTATCCCGATGGGCCCGCAACAGAAAATCGATGGTGTTACCGTCCTTGTCGACGGCGCGATACAGGTATTTCCATTGGCCCTTGACCTTAATGTAGGTCTCGTCGACGCGCCAGCTCTTGCCGACAGGGCGTTTGTGACGGCGAAACGCTTTCGCCAGCACCGGCAACAGCTTGAGGGCCCAGCGATGCACGGTTGAATGATCGACCGAGATGCCTCGCTCCTCCATCATTTCTTCCAGGTTTCGCAGGCTTAGCGCATAAGACACGTACCAACGCACGCACGTCAGGATTACATCAAGTGGGTAATGCAGGCGTTTGAGCACTCGAGCCACGGCCGGATTCAGCGTCTTCATCAAGCTTTTAGTCATTAATCTTGTTCCGCACATCATAGCGGACCGCCTTATTGCGACACCCATTAGTCGGCCGAAGTCAAGGTACGAGTTTAGCCATCGCCGGATTGCCGTGACGATGGTCATTTTCATCGTCACGGCAATCCGGCGAAATTCCTTCCGTTATCCTGTCTCGGCTGCCTGC
>CABFVV010000069.1_pt1 | contig 49280 bp, 43 predicted proteins | sample 8864751 | NCBI WGS metagenome assembly CABFVV01 (sample SAMEA5735770, study PRJEB23740) | soil metagenome | biome: forest; feature: forest soil; material: soil | place: USA | collected 2013-10-13 | depth 0.1 m | reverse complement strand
TGTAGTTTCTCTGCGACGCGTTCCCGGACGCTTCGCTCGACGGGTGAGCGGCGTCGCGGCGTCACGTTGAGTCGACCGCTTGATGTGTGCCGGGCACTAAGCAAACGGGGGTGCCGGAACACAGCCGTTCGAACGCACTTACGTCCTTCCTCGCGGCCGCAGTTCGAAACGCTGATCAGCACTCGCCTTTTTTCGCATGTCCCGGCGGACAGTGATCGGGCCCATGCCCGTGATGGCGATGACGCTCTTCCCATTCGTCGCGATCCCAGTAGCGGCGTCCGTCGCAGTAACGGTCGCCATGCCACCCCGGCGACACGACGACCACCGCTGCTGTTGGCGTTCACAATTGATGGGAGTGGACAAAAACTGGGGGAGCGCGGCGGTTTGCCCTAAGCTACCTTCGACACCCGTTCAGCGAGGTGACGGATGGATATGCACTGGACGATTTACCTGCAGCGAGACGGTGCCGACGAGAATGTGCCGTTGGCGAGGTTTCAGCGTCCGCTCGAAGGAGCGACCCCGGCTGACTTCGGATTGTCGATGTCTGAGGCAAGAAGCCTGCTTTCCAGTCTTCAACAAGTGGTGGCTCAGGACCAGATCCGCGCCTACGATGCTCGACGCCGCCGCTGCAGACATTGCGGGCGATACCGCCGTATAAAAGACTGGCGCCCTCGGGTGTTTGCGACCGCGTTGGGCAGTGTCAAAGTTCGAGTGCCCCGGGTGATATCGTGCTTGTGCACCCCTGAACCGCTCGACGAGAACGATGACTCAGCGGATCTTCGATTCTCCGAGTGCCCGATAGAAAGTTTGCTACCGGGACGACGTACGCCGGAGCTTGCATACCTGTGTGCGAAGCGAGGTGCTGCCGTTTCCTACCGGTCTGCTGCACGCAATATCGCCGATCTCACCGGGTTGCAAACTCTGTCTCACGCCACTGTTCGCAAAGAGACGCTCAACTGCGGTGAGCAAATTGAAAACGACCAGTTCTACGTTGGGTGGTTCGCGGGAACCCAACACCGTGGTGGAACGAAGCACCTGCGTCTCGCAATTGACGGCACGGTAGTCACGGCGGTGCCGCTGGAAGAGGTGCGCAGGATCGAAGTTATCGCGGGCCGTGTTGAGTGTGAGGGGATAGCGGCTCGACGATTCGCTCGTGCTCTCCAGCGTCCAAGCCTTACACGCGTGCTTATCGCTGCTGCACTCGACCAGTGTGACTGGGTCCATTCTACTTTGGTCGACGTGGTCACAGATGGTGCCCGGGGTATGCGATCGTTAGTGACTTCAGTGGCGCCTTGCGTCGCACCGCGGATTCTTGACTGGTTTCACATCGGCATGAAACTTCACGCTGTGCGGTCAGCGCTCTGCGCATACACATTTCCTCTCTACCAGCGACCGGTGGTGATGCGGCGATGCGAGCGACTAATAAATCGCGTGCGCGACAAGCTGTGGCGCGGCCGGGGCGACGCGGCAATCGAGATCCTACGTACCCTCATCGCCTCCCTGAATCTTGAGATCGGATCTTTGCCACAGTTCTATGGTCTCGGCGCTGGCACAGCGAGTAGCGCAGCCGCTCGATTATTGACTTTCCTTGTGAACAATCGGAGCGATCTTATCGACTATCAACAAGCACGTATGAACGGCCGTCGGGTATCGTCGGCATCGGCCGAATCGGTCATGAATCATTTGATAAACCGACGGCTCACGAAACGTCAACAAATGCGTTGGTCGTTGAAGGGCGCTCACTACCTACTGCAAACCCGAATAGAACTGCTCGACGGGAGGCTGGAGACGTGTTTCGCCAAGCGCTTCCCTCACTTCAGATCGCCGGAGGTCGCTCGACAATGAGCGCCTTTCCCCCACTTTTTGTTCACTCCCATCGACACGGCTAGCGGCAATTGTGAACACCAACAAAACCCGAGACGGTAACGATCGACAAAAGCGGCGCCAATCTGGCTGCGCTGGAGGCCCTCAATGCCGAGCGCGACACGCCGATCAAGGTCCGCCAGAACAAGTATCTGAATAACCTCATCGAACAGGACCACCGGGCGATCAAGCGCCGTACCCGACCGATGCTGGGATTCAAGAATTTTAGTTGTGCCCGCATCATCCTGTCGGGCATCGAAACGATGCATATGATCAGGAAAGGGCAGATGAAAGCTGATGGCGTCACGCGAACTGCCGCAGAGCAGTTCAATTCACCGGTCATGTAAGGAATCCCTAGCATGGCACCGCTTTCTAGCCTTGCCGGCCTTATTGCGACACAACCAACACACGTTCCCAGCAGTTTTTACGCCGTCGCCCCGTCAACGTAACAGCGCCGTTGACTTCAAGCGACGAAGCGCCCTCGATAGCGAGCGCGCTCCTTTTCGTCGTATGCCTTTTTGTGAACCCCGTGTTTTGTGGATTCGGCGGACGTAGTCAAGTAAGCGGCCCATCGGTGTCGCCAGGCTCGATATGCGGCTGTGCCAACCGGTGCGCATGCCCCTTGCCTGCTATCGCATCCAGAATCAGTTCAGCAATGATTCTGCCGGACGAGTGCCCTGTCGGCTGCACGATGGACGTTACCGTGCGGGGTGACGCGACGTCGGACGGCACACCGTCATAGACAATCAGCGAGATGTCCGTGCCGAGCTGCTTGCCGCTGTCTCTGATCGCGCGAAACGCGCCAACGCCGGCAATGTTGTTGTCCACCAGCAACGCGGTTGGTGGTTCGGCAAGTTCAAGCAGTGCACGCGTCGCTTCGTAAGCGTGCACCCGGTCAAACGCGCCCTCGATCATCAGCGAAGCCTCCGACTGAATCTCCGCCTCGCCTAGCGCGCTCAGAAATCCGGCGCGCCGTTGTGCCGCAAAGCTCATCGTAAGCGGCGCACTGATCAAGGCAATCCTTCTATGGCCGAAGGCAATCAGACGTTGTGCCGCAGCCCGGGCTCCGGCTTCGTTGTCGAAGTCGAACCACCCATAAGGCACAGGGCTGTTCGTCCGTCCATAGGCGATGAACGGAAACTGGCGTGCCTGTAGGAACTGGATGCGTGCATCGTCGATCTGAGTCCGCGCCACGATCAGACCATCCACCAGCTTGTTTTCGACCAGGCGGCGGTACGTTTCGAGTTCCGCATTCGGCCGGGCAGAGACGATGATCAGGTCCAGGTCGCTCTCTCCGAGGCGCTCCGTCATGCCGGCCACCACTTCCCCGAGGCGCGGATCGCCAAGATCGTCCGTCCCAAACGGGTAGATCATGCCCACTGCCTCGGCGCGGCCTGTCGCGAGCCGGCGAGCGGTCGGATCCGCGTGATAGCCCAGCGCGTGCGCCGCCTCGATGACCCGCTGGCGCGTTGCTTCATTGACGTCGTCGTATCCGTTTAGCGCACGGCTAACGGTCGTGCGGGAAAGTCCGAGCGAATCGGACAGCGTTTTCAGACTCACCTTCAAAGTTCCACCCTTGGAATTTCCTGTTTTGCACGTGACCGCCCTTGCAGAGCTGGATTTCCCGGCCCCCGGCCAGTCGCCATGTTACCTCAAGCCCACAAACGCGTTTGACAATCCAAACCGGTTTGAACTAAGATCCAAACCGGTTTGGAAAGATACTGGCTTCGAGAAATTGGAGCCGTTCATCCTGACACGGGCGCGCGAGAGACCATCTTTGGCCCGCTAAAAAACAGTCCGGCGGCCCTGTTGCGGCGAACAATTGCTGCATTCGGCTGCCGGAACGCTCCAGCTTCATCCACCTGAAAGCAAGGGCGGGCGGAGCCGACAAGCGTAGTTCATTTCATTGTTTCGCCGCAGTGAGCTTTCTGTTGTCTCCAGTACCCGGTATCTCGAGATACTGAATCAGATATTTCGGATAGCTAATAAGTCAAATGGCAGCTTTTCCGCTGTTCCGGCGGTTTCGGGCAGCCTTCGTTGCGCACTTACCTTAGGATGTGACACCCGATGAACAGACTCCGATCCTCCCAATCCCTGTCGACTCGTGCCCGCCTGCGTTCCACCGTGGTTTGCGGCTCCCTGCTCGTCACCGCGGCGGCACCCGCGCTGGCTCAGTCGTCGGTGCCGGGTTTTCCTGCGCCGACGCCGCACACGCAGCAGGCCTATGACCCGGAAAGCAATTTCACCATGCGCTGGACCCGCGCTGACATCCGTCAGATCAAGGCGCAGTCGCATACGGCAAGCGCGGTGGACAAGAACTCGCTGCCTGCGTCGCTGACCATGCCGGACATTCCGCAGGACTTTCCACTCATCAATTCCAACGTGTGGGTATGGGACACGTGGCCGCTGGCCGATCTGAGTGCGAACCAGTTGAGCTTCAAGGGCTGGGAAATCATCTTCTCGCTGACAGCGGATCCGCACGCAGGCTACACGTTCGACGATCGCCACGTGCATGCACGCATCGGCTTCTTCTATCGCCGCGCGGGCATTCCGGCGTCCCAGCGTCCGGCCAACGGCGGCTGGACATGGGGCGGCCACCTGTTCCCGGACGGTGCGAGCGCCAAGGTATTCGGCAACGCACCGATGACCAACAACGCGGAATGGTCCGGCTCCGCGCGCCTGATCCACGGCGACAATGTGAGCCTCTACTACACGGCGCTGTCGTTCAACCGCTCGGCGCCAGGCGGCTCGGACATCACGCCGCCAATCGCGATCATTTCGCGCGCGGACGGACACATTCACGCAGACGACACGCACGTCTGGTTCACGGGCTTCGACGACCACGAGGCCCTGCTTCAGCCCGATGGGGCGATGTATCAGACGGGTCAGCAGAACGACTACTACTCGTTCCGCGATCCGTTCGTCTTCACCGATCCCGCGCATCCGGGCAAGACCTACATGGTGTTCGAAGGCAACACGGGCGGCCCCCGCGGCGCCCGGACGTGTACCGACGCGGACCTCGGCTATGCAGCCAATGATCCGTACAAGGAGGACCTCAATACGGTGATGAACTCGGGCGCGGTGTACCAGAAGGCGAACGTCGGCCTTGCCATCGCGACCAACCCACAGCTCACCCAGTGGAAATTCCTGCCGCCGCTGTTGTCCGCGAACTGCGTGGACGATCAGACGGAACGCCCGCAGATCTACATGAAGGACGGCAAGTACTACCTCTTCACAATCAGCCACCGCGCGACGATGGCCGCTGGTGTAGACGGGCCGGACGGCGTGTACGGCTTTGTGGGCAACGGCATACGCAGCGACTTCCTGCCCTTGAATGGCGGCAGCGGTCTCGCGCTCGGCAACCCGACCGACTTCGACGCGCCAGTCGGCGCGCCTTACGCGGAAGATCCGAACCAGAATCCGCGCGCGTTCCAGTCTTATTCGCACTACGTCATGCCGGGTGGCCTCGTCGAGTCGTTCATCGACGCCATCGGTTCGCGACGCGGCGGCACCCTGGCGCCGACGGTGAAGATCCGGATCGACGGCGCGTCCACGACCGTGGATCGCACCTATGGCAACGGTGGGCTCGGCGGCTACGGCGATATCCCAGCGACCACGGCCGCGCCAGGCAACGGCCAGGGCCGGTGATCACGGCGCCTCCGGCGGTTTGCGCTTCGGCGCCGCAGCCGGCTGCGGTAATTCCGGCGGATAAGCGGCGCTGACACGGCGAGAGCAGGCAGAAGTGGTCTGCCCTCGCCCAGTCGCAACCGCATCCACCGAATAAACGATGCAACGATGAACCGCTGGATTCCCAACCTGTCTGCCCACCGCGGGCCGGCCTATCTAGCCGTGGCCGACGAAATCGAAACGGCGATCCGTGCTGGACACATCAAGGCGGGCAACAGACTACCCTCGCAACGCCTGCTCGCCGATTTCCTCGGCCTTCATGTGAACACGGTGAACCGCGCGATGCGCGAAACGGCGCGCCGCGGCTTGACGGCCGGCAGCAAACGCAGCGGCACGGTCATTCTCGGGCAACCGGCCTGAGCAGATGATGCTTTCAGCTCGCTGCAAGGAGAAAACAACTCATGCATGACTCGCGACGCCCCTTCCGCCACTCGCGCCTTCTGTCGTCGCTGCTGTGCGCCGCGCTGACGGTTTCAATTACAGAGAACGCTGCGTCGTACCCATTGCCGGCCGCAGGCGATTCAGGTACGCCGCAATGGCGCTCCGCGCTTCACTACACGCCCCAGCGCAACTGGATGAACGATCCCAACGGCCTGGTCTACGACAAGGGCGTCTATCACCTGTTCTATCAGTACAACCCGAATGCAAATGTCTGGGGGGACATGTCGTGGGGACATGCCACCAGCCGCGATCTCCTCCACTGGACCGAGCAACCGGTCGCGATGCGCGCGAATCAGACCGAGGAGATTTTTTCCGGCTCAATCGTCGTCGACACGCACAACACCGCCGGATTGGGACCCGCGAATTCATCGCCACTCGTGGCGCTTTATACGAGCGCGTACAAGGCTGGATCTGGACATCCGCGGGGCACCCAGGCTCAGTCGCTCGCGTACAGTCTGGATGATGGCCAGACATGGCAGCAGTACTCTCGCAATCCGGTGCTGACGCTCAACCCGGAATCGAATAACTTTCGCGATCCTAAGGTTTCGTGGTACGAGCCGGGTGGGTACTGGTTGATGACTACCGTCGTCGCCGACGCGCAAGTGGTCAAAATGTACCGGTCGGACAACCTCATTAACTGGACGTTCCTGAGCGACTTCACGCTTCCGGACATTCCTCATCAAGGGTCATTGTGGGAGATGCCCGATCTCTTCCCGCTTCCTCTCGATGGAGACAGTCACAATCAGAAGTGGGTCATGATCGTCAACGTCAACCCATGGTCGATTGCCGGTGGGTCCGGCGCGATGTATTTCGTCGGCAGTTTCGACGGCAGGACGTTCACGCCGGAGCACGTGCCGCCGGCCGGCTCCGATCCTTCACGATATCAATGGCTCGACCACGGCGCGGACTATTACGCGGCGGGAACCTTCGCCGGCGCGCCGGGCGGCAAAGCCATCACAATCGGCTGGATGAGCAACTGGGACTACGCGGCCCGCATACCGACCGCTCCGTGGAAGGGTGCGATGGCGCTTCCCCGCGTGCTGTCGCTGACGACGGTCGACGGCATGCCGCGACTGACGTTCGAGCCGGTGGAGCAATACGCGTCCCTCGTACGCGAAGGTTCCACGACGCGCATAAAGGAGCGCACGGTTTCGTCCAGCACACAGGAACTCGCGCCGTCCACGCGAGGCACCGTGCAAAACATCGACCTGACAATCACGCCGCGTTCCGCACAGCGTGCCGGCCTCATCGTGCGAGGTTCGGCGAATGGCGCTGCTGGCACCCGCATCTTCTACGACACCAGTACCCAGACGCTGACGCTCGACCGTTCGAGCTCCGGCGAAACCGGTTTCTCGGATGCGTTCAGCAAACAGCACATCGTCAATCTGCCACTGGAGAACGGGAAGTTGCGCCTCACTATTGTGGCCGACAGGAACTCGGTGGAAGTGTTTGCGGGTGGCGGCGAAATCGTCGTGACGGATCTGATCTTCCCTGCACTCGACGACGATCGCCTGTCCCTTTTCGCCGACAACGGCACGGCGACATTCAGCGATATATCCATTACCGACCTTCCCGATCCGCGCAGCACCCTGCATGCGCGCTAGCAGACGTTCTTCTTGCGAGGTTTAGCCGGTTTCGGCCCAAACTCAGCTTGATGCGGAGTGCCAGCGAAGAATTCTGGAGGGAGGATGGCCTCTCCGGTGAAACACCACCGATAGGTCACCCATACGGCAGCGCTCAAGAAAACAGTTTTGGTGACTCAAATGCCGTTTGGCGCCGACGTCGCGAAGGCGTGGATCGGCTGGTTCGTGCGGGAGCTTTCTTGCCAACCGAAGCGAGGCGCTCATTGAGACCCCTTCGAGCAGTGCCTGGCACAAGTCGGACCGTGTCGTTGACGCTCGCCGCGTTACCGGAGATGGCGCAAAGCAGCGTCACGCTGCACGGTATCGTCGGCACCGGCATCGGTTATCAGAGCAGTACGACGACGCTCGGCTCGACCACGGGCGGGCGGCAGTAAGCGTCGTACCGCCAGTTGCTCGCACCGCACAGCCCGACGATCTGGCTTCCGGCAATGCGCCCATGCTGGGCGCACACGAAAAAGGCCTTATGGACATGCATCCATAAGGCCTTGATTTCTTTGGTTGGGGCGAGAGGATTTGAACCTCCTCCCACCTGCACCCCACGAAAGGAATAAATCGTCCCAAGCTGTAGAGCCTGCCCGGAGTCGAGGCGCTCGGCACTATTCGCCACGGAACAGCATTCCGGAGGGCTCGGTAATTTTGCGTATACACATGCGTAAATCTAACGCAGATCTTGAAATTTTTTATTTCACAATCAAGTACTTAAACATAAAATTCGAGTCCTCTCGTGGCACCGACTGACGTCAAAGACATCAGTCCAGAGCAGGCCCTACGGCAGGGGTTCTACAAAGCTTTTCCCCGCAGTGAAATTCACAGTCTTCGCAAGGAACCTGGCTTTCAACTCCGACGGAAGACACTTACGTTGCCCTGCGTTGGTTCTAGCGTAGGCTTCTCCCAACATTCCCACTGAATAAGGCGCAACACAATCGTTTAAGAATTGTTAGATCGGTTGGTTGAAATTAAAAGACTGGCGGATTGGCGGCGAACCTGGCGCTTTTGGGGGTGCGTCGCGCCGCCGTCAGAATCTCCGCGGCAGGCGCGGCCCACACTTTTCACCTGCCGCTTTCAATCTCCGGCATCGGTGCGAATAGCGCGTCGAGGTCGTCGTCGGAGAACTTGGCGGCGCCGGCGGCGTCTTCGGAGAGAATACTGTCGGCGAGTCCCGCCTTCTGCTCCTGCAACTCCACGATCTTTTCTTCGATGCTGCCCGCGGCAATCAGCTTGTAGACGAATACGGGCTTATCCTGCCCCAGCCGATGGGCGCGGTCGGTCGCCTGATTCTCGGCGGCGGGATTCCACCACGGGTCGTAATGAATCACGGTATCCGCAGCGGTCAGGTTCAGACCCACGCCACCCGCCTTCAGGCTGATCAGGAACAACGGCACGTCACCTTGCTGGAAGCGCTCGACCGGCGTGATGCGGTCCGTCGTGTCGCCAGTCAGAATGACGTAGGGAATCGCGGCTTCCTCGAGCGCGTCGGCAATCAGCGCCAGCATGCCCGTGAACTGCGAGAACAGCAGCACGCGGCGTCCTTCCTCGATCAATTCAGGCAGCATCGAGAGGAGCAAATCTAGCTTGGCCGAACGCGTGACACGTGCGCCCTTTTCGACCCTTTCCGCTTTTTCCACTTTGCTGCGCTTCCCGCCCGGTTCGCCTGGTTCGCCTGGCGCCTCGTCAACCCTGATTTTCCGCACGAGACGCGGATCGCAGCAAACCTGGCGCAGCTTCAGCAACGCATCGAGCACGATAATGTGACTGCGCGCGAGGCCCTGCGCGCTGACCGCCGCGCGCACCCGCTCCTGCATTGCCGTACGCACCGTTTCATATAGATCACGCTGCGCGCCTTCGAGATCGACTGAACAGACGATGGTGGTCTTGGCCGGCAACTCCTTCGCGACCTCGTCCTTACGACGGCGCAGCATGAACGGCCGGATGCGGCGCGCCAGCAGCGCGCGGCGCACGCCGTCACCGTTCTTTTCGATCGGATTGCGCCAGCGTTTGGTGAAGTCTTTCTGGCTGCCGAGAAAGCCCGGCAACAGAAAATCGAACTGCGACCACAGTTCGCCGAGGTGATTCTCCAACGGCGTCCCCGTCAAACACAGCCGATGCCGCGCGCGCAATCCGCGAATCGCCTGCGCGGCTTTGGTGCTGGCATTCTTCACGTACTGCGCCTCGTCGAGGATCAGCAGGTGATAGTCATGCTCGGCGAGCACCTTCTGATCGCGCCACAGCAGCGCGTAAGTCGTAAGAATCAGGTCGTGCTCGCCGATCTGCTCGAAACGCTCCTTGCGCTGCGGGCCGTTCAATATCAGCACTTTCAGGTCGGGCGCGAAGCGGCGCGCTTCCTCGCGCCAGTTGTGCACGAGCGTGGTCGGCACGACGATCAGTGCGGGACGGTCGAGCCGTCCGGCTTCCTTCTCCGCCAGGATATGCGCGAGCGTCTGCACGGTCTTGCCGAGACCCATGTCGTCGGCGAGCACGCCGGCCAGATCGTGTTCGCGCAGGAACTGCATCCAGTTCAGGCCCTGCTGCTGATACGCGCGCAGTTCCGCCTTCAAACCACGCGGTACCGGCACCTCGTGCAAGCCCGGGCCGGCCTGCAGACGCTGCGCCAGTTGGCGAATCGAATCGTCGCCCTGGAATTGCCAGCGGCCCGTGCTGTTCAATGCTTCGAGGCGGCCCGCATCGACGGAGGGCACCCGCAGCGGCGCGCCGTCGGCCAACGTGCCGCCCAGTGCGTCGAACAGATCGACCAGCACGCGCACCACCGGCTTCAGCCGGTCGGCGCGCAAACGCAGGCGTTTGTTTTCTTCGGTCTTCAACTCGATCGGTTCGTCGTCGGCGATGGCTTCAAGCGCGCCGCCGAGCCAGCGCCGGTCGCGCCGGAACAGATCGGCGAGCAGCGGCTCGAGCCGCACATTGCGCTCGCCGATGCGGATGCCCATCTCCAGATCGAACCAGCCGTCGCCCGCCTGCTGCGCGGTGCCGTCGATCGCGTCGATCTCGATGATGTTGTAGCGGAACTCCGGCGCCATCGTCACGCGCCAGCCTTTGCTCACGAGGTCCGGCACAGCGTCGTTGACAAAGGCGGACCAGGATTCGGCATCGGGCAGACCGAGCATTGTGTCCGGCAAAAGCCGCGATGCGTACACGCGACTGGTCGGCACTTTCTGCAGCCCGGTCTTGCGCAGTTCGAGCAAGCGCTTCTTTTCGGCTTCGTAGCGTCGGCGGATATGGATGACGTCGCCGCCCGGCATGGGCACGAGGGTGACGCTGCTATCGACATTGATGCTGACGCCGTCGTAATCGAAGCTGACACCGGCCAGTTCAACGGCCTCTGACTTGCGCTGCCCCGCCTTGGCCGTTGATGGCAGCGCGTGGCTGTTGAGCGTGAGCACCGGCACGGGATCGACGTCGATCACGCGGATCGCGGAGGCGTCGTGCGTGGGCGGCAGCGGCAAATCGGGCGCGATCTCACGCAACACCGAGGCGACGAGCGGCGCTTCGGCGAGCGAGATCGGCGGCATGGCGAGGTAATCGGGCAACTGCTGGAACGGCAGCGACGATTCGACAATGCCCGCTTCATTGGCGACGCCGTCCACGTACCAGATCGGCTCGGTGGGCAGCACCATGGTGGCGTGCGGTTCGGTGCACAGGACAGGCCGCAGGCGTTCGTCCGCCAGCGGCTCCCATTCGATCCGCCCGGGCCGGTCGGCGCCGCGCGACAGCGGCGTCGGCCCCTCGTGACCCGGCGCCGGTTTGAGCTCGAAGAACAGGCGCCCCGTGGCGATCAGCTTTTGCAGCATCTCCGCGCCGCTGGTGCCGCGCAGAATGAACTGGCCGAAATCCTCGCGCGAGCGGCCCAGCCAAAGCCCGCGCAGGATCGACAGGTCTTCGTCGGAGACAAACCTGGGTTGCTTGAGTAAGGCGGCTTCCACATTGCCCCAAGGCTCGTCGACTTCGACAATCGTGCCGTCCGGATTGCAGTGCGCCCGGTACAACACGACTTCGTGGCGCATGTGGAACTTGGACCAGTTCAGCAGGTAGGCCAGCGTTTGGGTACGTGCGGCGGCCGCCTTCTGGGCAACCGCATCGGCGGCTTCGGCTCGCGCGCGAAAACGCTCGAGCCAACTGACCAGTTCGGGGCGCACGCCAGATGGCGGCTGCATCGCTGTTCCGGACGACGCCTGCGGATAACCGGCGGACGAGCGCTCATCGGCGTCGATGTCACTGTCGACGTTGGTGATGTGGTCCATCTCGTCGTGATACTCGAGCTCGGCGAGCAGCAGCGCGGCGACATGCTTGCAATTGCGGCCGACCGGGCAACTGCATTCGCTCTGCGCCCAAGGTCTGCCGCCATCGGTACGAAACCGCACCCGCGTGTGATAGGGCAGCACTCGTGAGCCCTGCACGTAGCCGCTGAGCTTGGCGCCGTCCCATTTCACGTTCGTGACGGCGCCGACTGAGCGCGCCTTGGCGACGGTGTGGTCACCCAGCCATTCCGTAATCCGTTCCCGATCGAAGAAAACTGACGACATCAGGGTCCATTCCTTTTCAAGCCGGCGGGGGCAACTGTGCGCGGACGCAGAAGTGGCGCGGCGGCGATGAATGGCGACTGCCCGCACAGTTTCAGCCCGGCATAGATTGCCCGTGGTAACCGGCCATTTTACGCGTCGGACGAAATTAGCTGTGGAGACGGCTTTCAATGCAGTGCAAGGGACGGATGGCCTGGCTTCGCTCAGAGTGCGGGGTCGCTGGATGCCCCGACGCTCACTTCCAGCCCCGCCGCCGCGAACACCTGAGCGAGCGCAGGCGTTGGCGCCTCATCGGTGACCAGCAGATCGACCGCATCCGCACCGAAAGCATGTACTAGCGCGCTGTGGCCGAATTTCGCGTGATCCGCCGCGACCACGCGCCGCTCGGCCTGAGCAAAGGCAGCGAGCGAAAACGCCACATCGGCGGGCAGTGCGTCCATGAAACGGCCCTGCAGGTCGATCGCGGTGACCGAGACGATTGCGTAGCGCACATGGAACTGGCGCAGGAAGGCAAGCACGCTGTCGCCGACGGCGGCGGAGTCGTCGGCGCGCAGTTCGCCACCCGCAATGAACACGCGGTTGCCGTTGCGCGGCGCCAGCACGCGGGCGACTTCGATGGAATTGGTCACGACCGTGAGGCGCGAGCGCGCGGTGAGCGCTTGAGCAATGTGCAGGCAGGTCGTGCCGCCCTCGAGGATCAGCGAGTCGCCGTCCCGCACGAGTTCGCTGATGCGCGCGCCGATCGCCTGCTTGCCCTCGCGGCTTGCCACCATGCGCCGCTGGAACGGCGGCTCGTCGAGCCGCTCGGGCAGCATGATGCCGCCATGGACCTTGATGAGCAGGCCATCCGCGATCAGCGGCTTGATATTGCGGCGGATGGTCTCGTCGGAAACCTCAAAGCGGCCGGCAAGATCGGTGATCGTGCAGGTGCGCTCGTCGCGGACGAGTCGCAGGATTTCGGCTTGGCGTTGGGTGGAGAACATAGGATCGAGACCGGGAGACGGTGCTCAGTCTAGCAAACACCTCATAGTTCGCCAAGAAATCTCAACGCATTCCCATATAAATCCACAATCGGCACGCTAAAGCCGCACTAAAGCTCAAACTGCCCTTACTTCCGCCAGCAACTCGGGATGCCGATCCAGTACTCTCAACAGTTTGATGAGCGCGAGCGGCGGCCTAGTCTTGCCATTCTCGTACCGCGAAAAAGCATTCACCCCGCCGCCGAAAATTTCCGCCGCCTCTCGCTGGTCCAGTTCAAGCTTCTTGCGGACGGCGGCAATGAAGGCGGGATCCACTTGAGATGCATTCACCTCCTTGTTGAAGGCCAGCATCATTTGACCCGTGCGGGTCGCCTCGTCCATGTCGAGCACCGCCTCGTCGCACGCGGGGCAATAGTCGCCGGTGACGGCCTCGAAGACGGCTGTCTCTCCCTTGTAGACATAGCGCATATTGCGCGTATCGCGCACCAGTTCGGCTGCTCCGCAATTCGGGCATTTCATGCTCACCACTCCTTGAATGACACGACGAGGACGTCATCGACCACCGTCAATTTCAAATAGACCATGCCGGCTTCAGTCATGGCGCAGTAGACGTCCTGCCAGACCCGATGGTCCGCGTACGTGGTCATGCTTTTTCTGAAAGCACGCCGATCAAGGGACATCACCGTTTCGACAATCGCTGCAGGCCCGAAGCCGAGTGCCGCAGCCCCAATCACGGCCGATTTCGTGATTCTGATCTTCCCTGCACGCGCCAAGTCCTGGACATCGGCCAATTTGCAGTGAGGCGTAATTTTTTCCACTCTTGCCTCCGATTGATATTAACCTACTTGGTTATAAAAAGGTAGCGCGGCCGTCTGTTGCCGACGTATCCGCGATCCCCTTTGATCCCACATCAGCCAAATCGATCGTTGCTTTTTGCCAAATTTTGTTGCAATCTACGCGCGTCAATTCAACTTATTTCCACATATGTCCACATCAATCCCCGCCCACGCCCGTGTCGTCATCATCGGAGGCGGCATCATTGGCTGCTCGGTCGCCTATCACCTGACCAAACTGGGCTGGACCGACGTGGTTCTGCTCGAACAGGGTCAGTTGTCGTGTGGCACGACCTGGCACGCGGCCGGCCTCGTCGGCCAACTGCGCGCGCAGGAAAGCATGACCAAACTGATCCGTTACTCGACCGCGCTCTACGCCGAACTCGAAGCCGATACCGGCCTCGCGACCGGCTGGAAGCAATGTGGCTCGCTCTCGGTGGCCCGCACCGCCGAGCGGATGACGCAGCTCAAGCGCACCGCCGCCGTCGCGCGCGCCTACGGCGTGGCGTGCGACGTGATCAGCCCGCAGGAAGCCGGTGAACTCTGGCCGGTGATGCGCACCGACGACCTGCTCGGCGCCGTCTGGTTGCCCGGCGACGGCAAAGCAAATCCCACCGATCTGACCCAGGCCCTCGCCCGCGGCGCCCGCACGCGCGGTGCACGCATTGTCGAGAACACCCGGATCACGGCGATTCACACGCGCTCCGCGCTCGAAGACAAGGCAAACGCCACGACAGGCGCGCGCGAAGTCAGCGGCCTCGCGTGGCGCAACAAGGACGGCGAGGAAGGCACGATCGGCGCGGACATCGTCGTGAATTGCGCGGGCCAATGGGCCAAGGCGGTGGGCCGCCTGTGCGGCGTGACCGTGCCGCTGCACTCGGCCGAGCACTACTACATCGTTACCGAACGCATTGCCGGCGTGCATCCGGACCTGCCGGTGATGCGCGACCCAGACGGCTTCATCTACTTCAAGGAGGAAGTGGGTGGTCTCGTAATGGGCGGCTTCGAACCGAACGCGAAACCGTGGGGCATGAACGGCATCCCGGATAATTTCGAATTCCAGTTGCTGCCCGACGACTGGGATCAGTTCGAAATCCTGATGGAAAATGCGCTGCAGCGTGTGCCCGCACTCGAAACAGCGCAGGTGAAGCAGTTCTACAACGGCCCGGAATCGTTCACGCCGGACAACAACTTCATGCTCGGCGAAGCACCGGAATTGCGGCGCTTTTTCATCGGCGCGGGTTTCAATTCGATGGGGATCGCATCGGCGGGCGGTGCGGGCATGGCGCTCGCCGAATGGATCGTCGCAGGCGAACCGACGATGGACCTGTGGCCGGTCGACATCCGCCGCTTTGCGCGTTTTAACGGCAACGACACCTGGCTGCATGATCGCGTGAAGGAAACGCTCGGCCTGCACTACGCGATGCCGTGGCCAAATCGCGAACTCGACAGCGCGCGGCCGTTCCGCCGCTCGCCGCTGTATTCGCTGCTGCGCGATGGGGGCGCCTGCTTCGGCAGCAAAATGGGCTGGGAGCGCGCCAACTTTTTCGCGCCGACGCCCGCCGAAGCACAGATCGATTACGCGTTCGGCCAGCAGAACTGGCTGCCGTGGAGCGGCGCCGAACATCGCGCGTGTCGCGAAAGCGTCGCGCTATTCGATATGACGTCGTTCTCCAAATTTCTCGTCAAAGGACGTGATGCGGAAAGCGTGCTGCAAGGCATCGTCGCCAACGATGTAGAGGTACCGCCCGGCACCGCGGTCTACACCGGCATGCTCAACGAGCGCGGCACTTACGAATCGGATTTCACGCTCACGCGCCTCGCCGACGATCAATACCTGCTGGTCACCGGCACCGCGCAAACCACACGCGATTTCGACACCATCGAAAAAGCAATTCCGCGCGACAAACACTGCACGCTGGTCGACGTCACCGGCCAATACGCCGTGCTCGCTGTAATGGGCCCGCGCTCACGCGAGTTGCTGCAAAGCGTGTCGAAGGCGGACTGGAGCAATGAGGCATTCGCGTTCGGCCAGAGCCGCGAGGTCGATCTCGGTTACGCGACGCTGCGCGCCACCCGCCTCACCTACGTCGGCGAACTCGGTTGGGAACTGTACGTGCCGGTCGAGTTCGCGGTCAGCGTGTACGAAGCGTTGCGACAGGCAGGCAAGGCCTTCGGTCTCGTCAACGCGGGCTACTACGCGATCGACTCTTTGCGCATCGAGAAAGGCTACCGCGCGTGGGGTCGCGAACTGACGCCGGATACGAATCCGTTCGAGGCGGGTCTGTCATTTGCCTGCAAGCTCGATAAGGACATCCCGTTCCGCGGCCGCGACGCGTTGTTGAAATTGCGCGCCGAGCCGCTGCGCCGCCGCATGGTGGTGCTCACCGCCGACGGCGCCGCCGATCGCATGCTGTGGGGCGGCGAAGCCATTCTGCGTGACGGCAAGCCGGTCGGCTTCGTCAGTTCGGCGGCGTTCGGGCACACGCTCGGCTGTCCGGTGGCGATGGGCTATATCAACAATCCGGACGGCGTCGCCGATGCTGCGTATCTGAACAGCGGTCAATACATGATCGACGTCGCCGGCGATCTGCTGCCGGCGACCGTGCATCTGAAGGCGCCTTATGATCCGCGCTCGGAACGGGTGAAGGGCTAACGCCCGCCGCGCGCCATACTTGAAAACACCCCGTCGCGGCGGATCAAACCATGAAACAACGCCGCCGCGAGATGCAACAGCACCGTGGCGAACAGCGCGAATGCGAGCCATGTATGCAATGCACGCAGTAGCGCGAACAACTCCGTGTTATGCGGCGCGATCGGCGGTAAATGCAGGGGGCCGCATAGCGTGATCGGATATCCCGCCGCGGATAGCATCGCCCAACCGATCAACGGCATCGCCGCCATCAGCGCGTAGAGGATCAGATGCGACAGCCTCGCGACGGTACGCTGCGGCGCGGGCATGTCCGCCGGCAACGGCGGACTGCCGCGCCGGATACGCACGCTCACGCGCAGTATCACCAACAGCAGCAGCGCTATCCCAAGCGGCTTGTGAATCGCGATCAGCGTGGTATGCGCCCGCGACACCGTCGCGACCATTCCCACGCCGATAAACAGCATCGCGATGATCAACGGCGCCATCGTCCAATGCAGGAGTCGCGCGAGCGGACTGAAATGGGTACGCGTCTGTGTCATGAACGCTCTCCGTTCGACTTCGTTTGATGAACCTCGGGATGCAACGATTCTTCGCGCGTGCGGCGCTTATACGACAGCGCGTACGCAGCCGAGCGCGCGGCGAGCAACGGATCGTTGGAAGGCCGGATACCGGCCGGCAAGATGGTCGGATCAAAATTGACATCGCGACAGGCACCGTCCTCCTGCGACGTCGTGTGATCGATCACCAGCGTGCCGGCATCGATATGCTGACGATCGTCGGGCCATTGCATCGTCGCGTCGTCGATGGGATCGCCGGGCTGCGCGACCGTCAGGATCAGATGCCAGCGCAACGGTCCATTTTGCAGACGCTGATCGAGGTCGGCTTCGAGGAAATTCTTCTCTTCCTTTTGTGCATCGGTGATCGGCGCATACGGCGTTTCAGGCACCATCGCCCAACGCACGGCGCGAGTATTGCCCGCGCTGTCGGTAAACCGGAAAGCGTTGATGCTGTAGTACGCGGCATTCGCCAGACTCGACGATGGCGGATGGGCTTTCACCCATGCCTGAAACGGTTTGATCTCAGGATTCGCGGCATAAAACGCCTTCAGCTTTGCAGGGTCCGGTTTGCCGGTCGCGGCATCGGGTTTCGCCGCGACCAGTTGCTGATAGAACTGCTCGGGCGTATGAACCGCGAATACAGGTGTCGAGTTCATTCCGGTGCGCCACTGCTCACCGTTCTGCAACTGGAACAGCAAGGCCATGCTACGTACCGGTGAACTCGTATCGGGCGCGGACGGATTGCCGCCGGGAACCGCGAAACGGCCGATGACCGGCGTGCGGCCCGGCGCGAATACTGCGGCATGTGAAAGAACCGAACCGGCGCCGCTACTGTCGAAATACCCCGCCACACACAAGCCCTTTGCATGGTTGCGGCGATAGCCGGGATGGGCCTGGCCGGCTACCACTTCGAAGGTATTGATGAAACGTGGCGCGGTGAGCCGCGCAGGTGTCAGCCAGCCTGCCGTATAGGCGAAGCCTCCGGCAAGAACCGCGACGACCGCGCCGATCGCGGCGAGCCGGCATGGCACGCATCGAGGCGCAGCGTTGGGAACGGATGGTTTTGTCACGACGACTCCTTGACTCTCGGATAGATGCACTCATCGGCAAACACCGAGTTCGGCGATCTATTCCATTCGACATCCGGCGCGTCCATTCCGTGTGCGCGCCGGCTATCGATACCGTCAATTGACGCTGCCTGCCGGCGCGGTGCTGCTCGCGGCATGGCTCGCGGCGGCCGCCTTGGCGGCAAGTGCTTCCTTGTTGTGCGCGACCTGCTGTGCGAAGATGGGGTTCACATCCGGATACGACGTATCAGTGACGTAGTCAAGGCCGTTCTGCTGGGCTTCGATCAATTCCTGGTACACCTGAGCACGTGTCTTGCCTTCTGCAAAAACGCTCGACGAAGCGACGAGAACGGCGAGGGACAATGCGGCAAAAGCAATCTTCTTCATGATGAACTCCAGAGAGTTTTGTGCGGGTTTGCATGAGGGATAACCACGGGTTCGCGGCTTTTATTCCTGCCTTGGCGCTTCGTAAAAAACAAACTTCGAATGTGGAATAAACTCACACCTGCGTGTGTTCGCCACTCGATAGCTGAAATCCGACGAATGCCGAAACCATGACCTCAACCGCCCCTCCCTCCGATTCGCCGCTTTCCGAAGCCGACATTCAGGCCTACGCCGATGGGACGCTGACGCCGGAACGCGCTGCGTTTCTGCAGGACTATCTGGGCAAAGATCCGGCGGAAGCACGCCGCGTGGCGTTCTACGGCAGGCTCAACGCGCAGATGCAGCAGGCCTTCCAAACAACTGACGAACCCGTTTCGACCCGCGCCGAAGGATGGCGCGGCGTACTCGACCGGTTGAAGGCCACAAAGCGCCCGGGCAAAGTGTTGAACGCTCTCGGGGCGCTCGTTCTTACACTGGTCGCCGCGAGCGGCTGGCTGGCCGCCACAGAGGTGTCCCGGCAGGCACTCAACAATGCCGCCGTGATGGCGTTGGCGGAAACCGCCGCCGCACAGTATTCCGCTGCCTCGCCGACGCGAACCGACGTGGCCGCCCCCAACCTCGCGGCGATCGGATTGCGACTGGTGGATCAAAGGGTCCTATCGCTCAGCCCCTTCCAACGCGCCAGCGAATTCATCTATCTGAACGGCGACAACCGCCCCGTCGTGCTGATTTCCACGCTGGCACTGCTGGCGCCGGCCCAGCCGCAGTGGGCCGCCCTGCGTATCGGCGAGATCAGGCTGCTGACCTGGACGGCGCAGCGCCAGCGCTTTGTGGTCGCCGGCGACGCCCGCACCCACGGTCTGATGCGCGCCGCCGACGTGATGACCGTGCGATAGACCCTCTCCAGGTTTTTGCAACGCTGCAAAAACAACGGAATAAAATGCACCCACGCGTGTTTGCAGTTCGAATGCGCGTGGTGGTTCAATCGACGGCCGCCCACCCGGCGCCCCACGAGAAGCCCACGATTGGGATTGAAAATGGATGTCCGTGACGAGCTGATTGAGCATGTGCCGCGCTTGCGGCGCTATGCGCGAGCGCTGATCAACAATCGCGATCTCGCCGACGACCTGGTGCAGGACACGCTCGAACGCGCGCTCGGCCGGACCGGCATGTTCCAGCCCGGCACCGACCTGCGTGCGTGGCTGTTCACGATCATGCATAACGTGTTCGCCAATCAGGCGCGCAAGGCGTCGGCGCGTGCAGTCCACGTGGCGGTCGACGACGACAGCGTCCACGAAAGCGAATTTGCCGTGCCGTCCGATCAGACCCGTTCGCTGGAAATGCGCGACCTCGACTACGCATTGCAGCGTCTGCCCATGGAGCAGCGCGAAGTGGTGCTGCTGGTCGGTCTCGAGGAAATGAGCTATGCCGATGTGGCCCTCGCGCTGAACATTCCGATCGGCACGGTCATGTCGCGCCTTTCACGCGGACGCGAGCGGCTTCGGGCATTGATGGCGGGCACGCAGCCCGGTGCAAAATTACAGGTGGTGCGATGAGCGACCAACACACTCCGATCGGCGAACAAGAGCTGCACGCCTATGTGGACGGCACGCTGTCCGACGAACGACGCATCGAGGTGGAGCGCGCGCTCGAACAGAACCCCGAGTTGGCCACACGCGTCAGCGATTATTTCTCGCTGAACAGCATGTTTCATGAACGCTATGACCGCGTGCTGAGCGAGCCCGTGCCCAAACGTCTGCAAACGCCTCTGGCCAGTAGGCGCCGCTGGCGCATAGCCGCCAACTGGCCGCAGTTCGCCGGGATGGCGGCAGCGCTGGTGCTGGGCGTAGGCATCGGCGTCGGCACGCATATGGGACAGGACGTCGTGGCGCCGGTCACCGACCACTCCGACACGCGCCCGGTCAGTGCGGACAGTTCGGAAATGTTTGCGCGGCAAGCCGCGGTGGCGCATGTGGTCTATATGCCCGCCGTCGACCGTCCAGCCGAAATGACGGCGGATCACGAACAGGATTTCGTGCAGTGGCTGTCCAACCGGCTCGGCACCAATGTGCATCCGCCGATGCTTTCGAAGAGCGGTTTCAATCTTTCGGGCGGGCGTCTGTTGCCAGGCGCCGATGGGCCGACCGCGCAGTTCATGTATCGCGGGCCGAACGGCGAACGCGTGACACTGTGCATTTCGCATCGTCAGGTGAACTCGAATACCACCGCGTTCAAGCTGTATCAGGACGGGCCGGTGAACGTGTTCTACTGGGTCGACGGCGACTTTGGCTATGCCGTGTCAGGCGGGATCGATCGCAAGGTGCTGTTGCAACTGTCGCATGACGTGTACTCGCAATTGACGGGCGCCGCGCCGGGTTGAGATGCCGTGTCAGGTCGCGATAGCGGGTTCAGTTTGTCGCACTGCTGCCGCGATCGAGCGACGCCGCGCGCATCGCGTCGCTCGGATTGGTGAAGAACTGCTGGCGCAACTGCGCAATCTGCGCGTCGCGTTGCTGAGGTGGCAAACCCTGTTTGTCGATCTGCGCGCGCTGGCTTGAATAGTCCGCATAGCGGGCTTGCCAGGCGTCGTCAGCCTGCTGCATCTGCACGACGCGTTGCGCCGCTTCAGGTCCAAGTGTCTGCGTAATCCGTGCGCGCATCGTATCGAGCGAGCCGCCCTGCTTCTGCGCCTGACTGATCGCGTCGAGTGCGGCCTGCTGCGGGCGTGCCCGTTCGTGGGCCGCGCGTGTTTCCGGCGGCAGTGCCGCGTCTAGTGCGGCGAGACGCGCCGCTTTTTCCGCGGCGCTCATCGCGCCATCTGACGCGATGCGCAGACGCGCCACATCCGTATGTTGCTGCTGCGATTCGGCGCCGAAGAACGGCTCGCTCCATTCGCCCATCAAGCGGGTGCCTAAGGCATCGCGCTGGTCGAGCGAGAGCTGCAGCGCGTCGAGGTCCAGCTTTGCGCCGCTCTGGCTTTGGATTGGCGAGGTTTGTGGCAACTGGTCGAGCGCCGTGCGATAAGCGTTGTAGCGCTGCCAGACAGTCACCGCTTCTTCGGCGGCCGGCGTGCCGTCGAGTTGCGCGGCGATCTGCCGACGCACCAATGCATCGAGCGTCGCGGGAGAGATTTCGTTTTGCGCCGTCAGGAAGTAGTCGAAGAAATCGCGGACCGCACGCGTGTGCGCGAGGTGGCCGCGGCCATCGGTTGGCAGATGAGGTGGCGACGAACCGTCGAGCGAAGCGGGCAATGCGCCGGCCGCCGACGTGCCGGCGGCCATGTCCTTGCCCGAAGCGAGCGCGGGTTTCGCAGAACTCGCCGCATTCACCGCATGCAGCGCGGATGCATGATGCGCGGACGGCGGGCGGTTCAGCCACAAGGCCGCACCCGCCGACACCGCACCCACCGCCACGAAAACCAGCCACTGACTCCGCGCGCTGCCCCGCTGCCTCTCCAATCGCCGCATCCGTTCACACGCCTTGCGTCTTCAGGCGGTTCGCCTGCATGCGAATCACTGCCACCGGATCCGCCGCATTCGCGCCGCGCACGCCGAGCAACTGGTTGATCTCGTCGAGATGGTTCCACTTGTAGCTCGTGCCAAGCACCTTGCCGTAGAGCGCGCTGCACACCGAGACGAGTCCGTCGTTCTGCCCCGACTGGCGGCTCAGCATGATCGCGCCGGTGCCGTACAAAACGAGTGTCGACGGATCAAGGAGGTTGGCGGAATCGATTGGGGCGGCGCTGGTGTCGGTGGCGCCAGGGATGCCCAGCACGGAGGTCGGCTGAATCGCAGTGCCCGCCCACGAGTACAGCAGATGCGTGTTGCCGTTGACGGTCTCAGTCGCGGCGCCCGTTTGGCACGAGCCGGGTGCACCGAGGCCAGCGCTCGGATAGCGCAAGTTGTAGGCCGCGGCGTTAGCCGTGGTCAGCGTTTGCAGCGCGGCTACCGCATTCTGATTCGTGTTGTTATTACTACTCGTCAGGATGCCGAATATATTCGCAAACGCGCCGATGATCGATGTCGAAAGACCGGTCGGATCTTTTTGCAACGCGTCCTGCACGAAATCGGCGAACTCCGAGCCGCGATGCGGCGTCCCAATCGTGGTGACCGAAGCGACGAGTTCCGGCGCTACCGCAGCGACATAGCGCGAGGTCAAGCCACCCTGGCTGTGGCCGATCAGATTCACCTTCTGTGCGCCGGTCGCGGCCAGGACCTGTTTCACGTAGGCGAGTAATTGTTCGCCGCGCCCGTTCGGACCGTCATCGGTCTGAAAGCCCGACAGGTTCGCCACATACACGCTTGCGCCGTGCTGCTGGAGGTCGGACTGAATGCCGTACCAGTAGTCGAGTACGCCGAGATATTTGTCGGTCCCGGTGAGGCCATGGACGAGGATGATCGGATAGCGGGTTGCCGCATAATCGTCGGCGCTGGTGGTCGACGTCGCGGCGATTGCGCGATCGATGGCAACCGGTGTGGCGATTGTGAGAAGCACAGCGAGCGGCGCATTGGCGACAGCGGCCGCAATCGCCCAGGCGACGATGCGAGAACCCTTCGATTTCGACATGTGACGGCCTCCGGTTGCGAAGTCCGCGTATTTAGCTATACAAATCGATCGAGGGCAATAGAGCGGGAACTCCAAACTGCTTATGCTGCAGTGCGTTTCTAAGGTCTATCGCAGTGTGGCGATGCGACGGGCATTGACGGCATCGAGGTCGACAATGCTGCCTGGATTCGCGCTTGACTTGACCAACTCCCGCGGCGTCACCCCTAACAACCGCCCCATCCAATGCGCCATATTACTCTGATGCGCAAAGCCCGTCTCCAGCGCGATCTGACTCGCGCTCAACCTGCCTTGAAGCAATAGCGCCCTCGCCCGCTCCACTCGCCGTTGCACCACATACTGATGCACCGGCATACCGAGCGTTTCGCGAAACAGCACCTTGAAATGCGGGACACTCAATTCAGCATGCACCGCCAGTTCGCCAAGCGTGAGGCGTTGATCGAGGTGCGCTTCGATAAACTCGATCACGCGAGCGGCAGTCTTCGGCGCAAGCGTGCGACGTTTGTTCTCGAGTTTGTCGAGCACCGGCGCGCTGCCGATCAGCCGTACCACCATCGCGGTACACAGGCTTTCGGCGAAGAGCGGATCGGACGCATCGTCCGCTTCGAGTTCCGCGCGTAGCGCCCAGGCCAGATGCTGAAAACGTGGGTCGCGCATCTGGAACTGCGGACGAAGCCGCGCTTCGCTCGTCTTCAATTCCAGTTGCTCGACGGTCCTCTGTGCGAAGTCTTCGCCGATCCACACACTGAAAATCGTGCAGGCGGCTTCATCGGTCCACTGTCCGTCGACGCCAGCGGGAATCACATCCGCATCGCCATGCGCCTGAATCCGCGAAAAGCGGCGCTCATTGCACATGCAACGCGCCTTGACCGGCGCGCCGACATGCACACCCACGCGATGATGCTTGAGCGCCGGAATCCGGTGCAGCCCGGCCGACACGTTGACCAGTTCCGCGCCGAAGCCCTGCCAGCCGAGCGTCTTGCTCGAGAGCAGCGCGATGCGGGAGCCACTGTGCGGCTGCGGTATCGGTGTCACGGCGTTCATTGCTTTTCCTCGTGGATGGCGGCAAACGTGTGTGCATTGTGCTGCGTTTTTCGCTCCTTCGCTTGGCTCGCACCGCCTCAACACACGTGCTGCGCCGCCACAAAGAAAAACAATCATCCGAATCTGCGCACGACGATCCGTGCCCGCGCGTTTCTCCGTCCCCGTATCCCTAAGATGGCCGCATACCGACCCAGGAAGGAGCTCAACGTGTTCGTGATCTTTGGAGCAGCAGGCAATGTTGGCAGAGTGAGCGCGGCGGCGTTGCGCCGGGCGGGCCGCGAAGTGCGCGCGGTCGTGCGCCAAGCCGAGCAAGGCGACGTGTTAGCGGAAATCGGCTGTGAAATCGCCATCGCCGATCTGCTCGACCCAGCTTCGGTAGCACGCGCTATCGAGGGAGCGTACGCGGTGCAGATACTGTGCCCAGTGCCACACGCAGACGCCGATCCCGCAACCACGATGCGGCGCATGATCGACGTGAGCGCGGGCGCATTACGCGCCAACCCGCCGCAACGCGTGCTCGCGCTGTCCGACTACGGCGCGGAACACGCGAGCGGCACCGGCATCACGACGCTGTTTCACACCCTCGAAACGCAACTCGCGCCCGTTGCCTCACAGTTGACGTTTCTGCGTGCAGCGGAACACATGCACAACTGGGGTCGCGTGCTGCCAATCGCGCTCGCGAGAGGCGTGCTGCCGAGTCTGCATCATCCATTGAGCAAGCTGTATCCGACGGTCGCCGCACAGGATGTCGGGCTGCTGGCCGCCGAACTATTGCTCGACGACAGACCGGCGAAGGTGTCACCACGGGTGGTGAGCATCGAAGGTGAAGCGCGTGTCAGCGCGTTAGACGTCGCGCGTACGCTCGGTGCATTGGCGCACCGCCAGATCACGGCCTACGAAGTGCCACGCGGCGAATGGGCCGCCATGCTCCATGGCGCGGGACTCGGTGAGAACCACGCGCGTCTCATCACGGATCTATACGACGCGCACAACGCGGGCCGCATCGACGTCGAAACGGAGATCAGCGAGCGGCGCTTCGGCGCGACTGCGCTAGCGGATGTGTTTGCGTCGATCCTGGCGCGTGTCGCTGCAACTTCAACTGCAACTGCGACGGCTCGCTAAACCGCACTCGCGATAGGAGAAACGACATGCATACTTGCCCTTTGCTGCGCGCATCGATGGAAGCTCGGAAAAGCGCGACGCATCACATCCCGCAACCACGCGGAACGACGAACACCCGCTACTGGACGGCCATCTCAGCAGGTCTTGCGGGACTCATCGGTTGGCGAGCGCTTCGGGACATGCTCAACGCGATTCCCGATAGCAACGACGACTTTGGTTTGTTCTGATTCGACGCGGCTCGAATCGAATCGAATCGAATCAATTCGGCTCCACTCGCGGTTCGATAAGCCGTAGACACGCCGCAGATGGGTCATCACCATGTCAAAGTCCGCACTAAATTGACAAAACCGACGCCACGACACCGGCCGCCGTTTGCAAACGGTGGCCGGTGCGCACACGTCAATTATTCGTTTTCGTCGAAGTAGTGCCCAAACTTCAACTGTTTGGTGCGGATATAGCGCTCGTTTTCCTCGCGCATCGGAATTGCCAGCGCGACGCGCTCGCACACCGGAATGCCATGCTTTGACAGCGTGTCGAATTTTTCCGGATTGTTGCTCATCAGGCGAACCGAGGTGACCTTGAGCGTGCGCAGAATGCCTGCCGCGGAATCGTATTCGCGCGAGTCGTCGGGCAAGCCGAGATCGAGATTGGCCTCGACGGTGTCGCGGCCCTGCTCCTGCAACGCATAGGCGCGAATCTTGTTCGACAGGCCAATGCCGCGCCCCTCGTGGCCGCGCAGATACAGCAGCACGCCGCAGCCTTCAGCCGCGATATAGCGCAGCGCCAGATCGAGTTGTTCGCCGCAATCGCAGCGGTACGAGCCGAGCACGTCGCCCGTCAGGCACTCGGAGTGCAGGCGCGTCAACACGGACGACTGGTTTGCGACGTCGCCCATCACGAGCGCGAGATGTTCGGCGCCGCTTTCGGCCACGCGAAACACGTAGGAGGTAAACGTGCCGTAGCGCGTGGGGAGCGTGGCGGTAGCGTCGAGGACGACGCACTCGCCGCTGGGTGCGCCGTCTGTTGCTTGCGACGGATCGTGAGACGTGAGCATGGCGTTGGACAATGGTGCTGACATGAACCCGCAATATTGGGATGCGGTATGGACCGGCAGTTTACCGCTAATCGGCACACCGCGCCCGGATGCCCGCGTGCCGCGTACGAAACCGACGCACATCACATGGCTACCTGAGTTGAACGCACCGCGCGCCACAGGTATTCCCGAGGTCCGTCCGCCGCACACCGCGCCTATACTGGAATGGCCTGTCCCTCACGCCAGCGCGCCGCATCGGCGTGCTGCACTGCGAAACGGAGTCGCTCCATGACAAGCGTTGCACAGCTTCTTAAAACCAAACCGAACAACACCACCGTCTTCACGGTCGGGGCCGACGATTCTGTCTACGAGGCGATCAAGCTGATGGCTGAAAAAGGCATCGGCGCACTGGTCGTAACGGACGGCGACAGCATCGCCGGGATCGTTACGGAGCGGGACTATGCGCGGAAGGTCGTCCTGCTGGACCGTTCATCGAAGGCTACGCCGGTGCGCGACATCATGAGCAAAGCCGTGCGCTTCGTCCGCCCCGACCAGACCACCGACGACTGCATGGCCCTGATGACCGAACGGCGCATGCGTCACTTGCCGGTCATCGAAAACGACCGCCTGGTAGGCATGGTATCGATCGGCGACCTGGTGAAGAACATCATCGCCGAGCAGCAATTCACGATTCAGCAACTCGAGTTCTATATCCACGGCGAACGCCCCTGAGGTTCGCGGCCTATCGCAGGTCGCGCCACACGCCGGGCGTCGCACCCTGCCGAAACGGGGCGCAAAAAAAGCCCAATCCTTGAAAAAGGTTGGGCGAAGCTACCTTGCGGCAGCGGAGGTTCCTGAATTGTGGACTGCGAGAATGCACGCCGCATAAAGCGCGCATGTGCCTCGCCATATCACACTGCTGATTGCTTGCAGAACGCGGAACGTGCGTTGAGCTGGTTCACGCACGCCCCGCTTCGATCAGATCAACTGCCGGCCGCACCAGCCGGGCTCCAAACCTAGTTACCGAAATAAACCGACTTCGGACCGGACGTCGGTTGCAAGACGCCACCCGCTTGTGACGAACCGCTCGCCCGGCCACCGTAGCCACTGGTATCCGCGACGGGTTCCTGCGTCTGCGCGACAGCCGGGTTTTGCGCCTGCACACGGCTTTCGGCGGCTTGAACGTCGCGCGGATAGTTCGTGTCGTTGCTGGCGGCCGGGTTGTAACCCGCTTGTTCAAGCTGGATCAATTGGCTGCGGACTTCCGCGCGGGTCGCAGGCTGGTCGCTCGATTGAGCGAACGAAGCAACTGGGGCGGCGAGAACGGCTGCAATGGCGATTGCCTTGATGAGCGATTTCATGACTTACCTCCAGACCTGTTTTTTGCTTCGCTTGCCACACCATGTGAGAAGCGAGTGATTTCAGTCTAGTCACCCAATCATCGCGGGAAAACCCTTAATTGTGAGATAGATAATTGTTCAAAACGCAAGAGTGTGACGAAACTTACCGCCAAACTTGATTGAAGGCTTCGTTTTACCGTAATAATTGTCGGAATCGTAACCTTTGCGTCTGACGTTTCGAGAAAGCACCCCCGCTGAGCGTGTTTTGCCGCATTGCCCGGCGCGGATAGTCAGATTTGCGCACTGGTCAATGCGTCGGCGTGCGGCGGCAGCAGCAATTTTCGCGGTCCGCTGACGAACGCGCTGCCGGGTTCGAAAAACCGTAACGGCCGATGCATCTCGCGCGACAAGCCGATGCGCGTCGTCACGCCGATCTGCACATCACCCGTCTCGATCACGCCGATCCACAGGCCATGTCCGCTGCAAAGATCGCGGCCGTCAAACGACTGGTCGATGCCCAAGGCCATGGTGAGCCGGCCGGGACCGCGCGCGAGATCGCGCAACGGCACGCCGGGCCGCCGCGCTTCCATCAACTGCAAGCCCTCCAGCGGTTCGATCGCGCGGAGCAGAATGCCTGCGCCGACCTCTTCCGCTTCCGCAGACATGTTCAGCATGTACGAAAGCCCGTACGTAAGCCGGATATAAGCGTGGCCGGGGGCGAGAAACATCGACCCGTTATACGGGCGGCGGCCTGCAAACGCGTGGCTGGTCGAATCGCCGAGCGGGTACGCCTCGGTTTCGACAATGCGGCCGCTGATACGGCCTTCGGGGAGGTCGTGCACCAGATATTTGCCGATCATGAAACGTGCCAGCGCGACGGTATCGAGCGGCAAATCGTCACGAAGCAATGGGAGGATAGATAGAGGCTGATTCGGCATGCAATTCGGACGAGTCGTTAGGCGCCAGGCGCAGGGTTCGATAGATGCGCGACCTGCCAGTGCAGCAGACACGCCAACGGGCGTGCCACCCGCGCCGCACCAAGCGGTGGAGCGCCATCGGCCTGCCTTCATCGGCCCATTCGTTGTACCAAAACCTCATTTCCAGGCACTGACGCATTCACCATGGCACTAATTGGAGTATCGTGTGTTTCCGGCTTGCAGGACAGCCTTTGCCGGCATGCGTGTGCTTAGGCGCGCCTGATCAGCTTACAGATTGCAAGAAGTCGCTCGATCGCAGCAACGTTCCATTCAGATTTGATCCCGAAGTACCCGCTGGTGCAGTACACCGGCCCATCCCGGGGCCGTCGTATCCATGACAATAGGAGAGAGTTGAATGAAAGCATTCCAGGCAATCAAGATGGTCGGCGGCGCGCTGATCGTTCTGGCATCCGTCAATGCGTACGCGCAAAGCAGCGACGCTGCTCCGGCGGCCCCCATGGCTGCTTCTTCGGCGCCGAGCGCCAAGGCGGCCAAGGCGGCCAACCGTGCGTTGGGACGCAAGGTGCGCACCGCCCTGTCGAAAACCAAGGGCCTGAGCGTGACCAACATCACCGTGCGCGCACGTGGCGGCGCAGTGACGCTGGCCGGCACGGTGCCTGAGCAACCGCAAGTCGACCTGGCAACCCAGGCCGCGCAAGCCGTGCCGGGCGTGACGTCGGTCAAGAACGCACTGTCGATCCGTCCGGTCGGACAGTAAACCGCTTTAGTCAGTCGTTGCGCTACATCCGGACGCAACGCTTCATCACGAGGCGGCGCGTCCGGACCTAAACATTCGGATTCTTTCCCTGAAACTGCCAACCTGGCAGTGGTGGTCTGATGGAGTTTCACCCATCGAACCCGCGTCGCATTTTCCGCGCAATCCTGCGCGACTCAATCCTTCAGATGCCGATGAGCCGCAGGTTGCCTTGCCGCCTTCGCCACTGCGTCGGCACAATCCGTCGCACGGACTGACAAAACCTCGTCCGCTATGAACTATCCTTTATAATTTAATGCGTTAGGGCGCGTTGTTGACAGGATGGTTTAGGATTTGCGCCCGCGCCCGTGTCTCACGCCCGTGTGTCATCGGCGCCCGTCCGCGCTTGCTGCGCCAGTCCAATACAAGCAACAAGAACACGCAACGAAAGGAAGCCCTGAATGACCACGCCCGCGACCGTTTTGCCCCGCTGGACCATTGCCGCGCCCTTCGTTGCCTGGATCGTGCTGGGCATCGCGTATGCCTTGCCGGGCAACGGGTTGCTGCTCGCGCTGATCGGGGTCGCACTGTGCGCTGCGGTGTTCACAGCGGTGCACCACGCGGAAGTGGTCGCGCATCGCGTCGGCGAGCCGTTCGGCACACTGGTGCTGGCGGTGGCCGTCACGGTGATCGAAGTCGCGCTGATCGTTTCGGTGATGTTGACGTCCGGGCCGGAAAAAGCCGGGCTTGCGCGCGACACCGTATTCGCCGCGGTGATGATCGTGTGCAATGGGATCGTGGGCATCTGCCTGCTGGTGGGCGGTATCCGGCATCGCGAGCAGGATTTTCAAAGTCGCGGCGCTGCGGCGTCGTTGGCAGTGCTCGCGTCATTGTCCGTGTTGACTCTGGTCATGCCGAACTACACGACGACGAGTGCCGGCCCGGTTTTGTCGTCGTCGCAACTGGCGTTCGCGGGGGTGTCTTCGCTGGTGCTGTATGGGGTGTTCGTGTTCGTCCAGACCGTGCGGCATCGCGATTACTTTCTTGCCGGCGTCCCCGACGAGGACGTCCATGCCGCCCCACCGAGTGCCGGTGTCGCGCTGGCAGCCGGCGGCTTGCTGGTGGTGTGCCTCGTCGCCGTCGTGTTGCTCGCGAAAGTGCTCTCGCCGGTGGTCGAAACGGCAGTGAAGAACGCGGGCGCGCCGCCGGCGGTGGTCGGCATTATCATTGCCGCGCTGGTGCTGTTGCCGGAAGGGCTCGCCGCCGTGCGCGCGGCGCGCGCCGATCGCTTGCAGAACAGCCTGAATCTCGCGCTCGGCTCGGCGCTGGCCAGCATTGGGCTGACCATTCCAACGGTCGCCGTGGTGTTCTTGTGGACCGCCCAGCCGCTCATCCTCGGTATCGACGGCAAGGAAACTGTGCTGCTGGTGCTCACGTTGATCGTCGGCACCCTGACGCTCAGTTCCGGACGCACGACGATCCTGCAAGGCGCCGTCCATCTGTCGTTGTTCGCGGCGTATCTGTTTCTGTCCTTCGCGCCCTGACGATAGGCTTGACGATCCGCGCTCTACCCAAACGACGGGCTGCTCTCCTACTCTTCCCAATGCTCCGCAATCCAGTCGCGGAACAGATTCAGCTTCTGCTGATGCGCGACTGAATCCGGATACACGAAGTAATACCGCCAGCCGGTCTTGAGCACCGTATCGAATGGCCGCACGAGACGCTTGGCCGCGACGTCTTCGTCGATCAGGGCAAGATCGCTGATGGCAACACCGAAGCCCTGCAAAGCGGCGTTGGTCGCCATGTCGAGCGTGTCGAAGCTCGGGCCGTGCTCAGCATCGATCGCAGGCGCATTCGCGGCATCCACCTCGGTGACCTTGGCGAGCCACATCTTCCAGTCGCGATGGTCGCGCGTTGGATGCAGCAGCGTGTGGCGCGCCAGATCCGCCACCTCGTCCAGAGGTTTGTCTTTCAGCAGATCGGGCGCGCACACCGGCGTCAGACGCTCCTCGAACAAGGGCACCGCCTGCACGTCCGCACCCGGTGACGAACCATAGATGATCGCCGCGTCGAACGGCTCGAGCTGGAAGTCGACGTCATGTTGCCAGGTGGTGGTGATCTGAACGTGCAGCTCGGGATACTCGGCCTGGAAGCGCATGATCTTCGGCAACATCCAGCGCATGACGCAGGTCGGCACTTTCAGCGCGAGATCGGTGCGTTGACGCGTGAGGCGCAGCGATATCTCTTCGATACGCGCGAAGCTCTCCTTGACGGCCGGCAGCAACAGTTCGCCTTCGGCGGTCAGCGTCAGGCCCTTTGCATGGCGCTTGAAGAGCGGAAACTTATAGTAGTCCTCGAGCGCGATGATTTGCCGGCTGACCGCGCCTTGTGTCAGGCATAGGTGGTCAGCGGCGCGTGTGAAGCTGCGATGCCGCGCGACGGTTTCGAAAATCTGCAGCGCATTGAGCGGCGGGAGACGTCGCATCTGGATAAGTCCGGTCAGGGATCAGGAAAAGTCATTGCGCGGGCGGGCGGCCTTGCGTGCCATCACGCCCATCGAGCCCACAGGATAAGCGATCAGAATGTTTCGCACGTGTTGTGCGCGGGCAAATATGCATGCATTTCGCTCATGGCCCGGTTATTAATCCGAGTCTGAGCGCCACCGCTTGCACCGACTCAGGGCGCATCCCGCCGGATACCGCACCAGAACCGAGCTTTCCTCATACCTCCCTCCAGCCCGCCTGCGCAAAAAAATCATGGACGTTAACCCCGATACGCCACTGGATTGGCGTTCCCACGGACCACAGCAAAGCCGCCGCTAGCGTCGCGCGACAGCCTACCCATGAGATTCCGTCATGCGTTCCATGCGCATATTTCGTTTGTTGAGGGATTTTGGCAAACCTAGAGTGCATCAACACGCAACGCACCCGGTATCGCGTGAGGTTGGGAACGACGGGCAACGCAAATGGGCGATGCAGCAGCAGCGGTCAGAGCGAATATCACCAGGCAACAGGCGTTCAACACAGGAGACCGCCATGCAAGAGATCAAACGGGGTAGAAGGCAGGCCATCAAGGCAATCGGCGCAGCACTCGCGGCGTCCACGTTGCCGATGCCGTTCATCAACGTGCGGGCACAGGAGCACAACTTCTCCGGCAAGACACTGCGCTTGCTGACCTGGTCGGACGACACCGGCGCCGCCGCCTTGCGCAACATCGCCGCCACGTTCACGGCGAAGACCGGCGCCAAGGTCATCGCCGACCGCGCCGACGGCACCTCCGGCATGGTCGCCAAGGTGAAGGCCGCGGGCGATCGCCCCACTTACGACGTCATCACCCTGGCCGGTGTCGGCGCGGCGGGTCTAGGCGACGCGGGCCTGCTGATGAAGCCCGATCTCGACAAGCTGCCGAATCTGAAAGAGGTCGCGCCGCAATACCGCACGGGCGCGAACGGCTTCGGCGTGGGTTATCTGCTGTGGTCGGATGGGTTGATCTACAACACGTCGACGGTCAAGACGGCGCCGTCTTCGTACGAAGCGCTGTGGGACCCGAAGTACGCCGGACGCCTGTTCCTACCGCCGCCTGAATGGGCCGAAGCGGTGGACCTCGCGATCATCGCAGCGAAAATGAACGGCGGCTCGCAACAGAACATCGAGCCGGGCTTCAAGAAGCTGATGCAGCTGAAAGATCGCGTGATGACGCTTGGCGAGAATCCGAACCAGGTGGCCGATCTGTTCCGCACCGGCTCGCTCGATATCGGCGGCATCTATTCGCCGGCCTTTTTCCCGGACCAGATCCGCAAACCCGAGTACAAGATGGGCGTGACCTACGGGATGAAGGAAGGCTTCGCCACACAACTGATGTTCACGGTGATCCCGAAGTCGCATCCCGCCGACAGCGATCTGATCCACGCCTTTATCAACCATTCGCTCGATGCCGGTGTGCAAGGCCGCATGGCTGCCGACGTGCTGAACGGACCGGTCAATTCGAAGGCGGTGATTCCGGCCGAGAGCCGCGCGTTCGTGCCGAGCCCGCAGCAGATCGCCGAGAAAGCAATCCTGCATGACGACAAAGCGCTCGCCGTCGTGCAGCCTGCGTGGATCAAGCGCTACACCGAAATTTTCTCGGCATGACCGCGATGCTCGCGCGTTTCTCGCGGCGTGCCTCGTCGGCGTCGGACGCTGCGTCCGGTGACGCGTCGGGCGCGGCTTCCGGCTCGCCCGGCGCCGCTTCCCGCGCACCGGACGAGCAGGCGTCCACGGCGCTCGCGAAAGCGCGCCCCTGGATTCTGCTCGCGCCGATCCTGCTGTTTCTGGCCATTCTCGGCGCGGCAGCACTCGTCGTGCTGCGCATGAGCTTCGGCACGCAAGGTAACGAATGGCACGGCTTCACGCTGCAGAACTACGCCGATCTCATCGACGGCTATTTCATGAAGTCGCTGTGGCTCACGTTGAGGCTCGCATTTCAAAGCATGATCTGCGCCGTGCTGCTGGCGATTCCCGTTGCTCTCGCGATGGCGCGCACCAAGTCGCGGCTGGCGCGGCGACTGTTGCTCGCAGGCGTGCTGCTGCCCTTGCTCGTCAATCTGCTGCTGCAAGGTTATGGCTGGCTGATCATTCTCGGCCCGGCCGGTCTCCTCAATCACGCGCTGCTCGGCAGCGGCCTCGTCGAGCGCCCGGTGATGTGGCTGTATCGCGAACATGGCGTGTTGCTCGGTCTGATTCAGACGGCGTTTCCTCTGGCCGTGCTGCCGTTGTCGAGCGCGATGCGCGCGGTTTCGAGCTCGTATGAAGAAGCCGCGGCCACGCTTGGCGCGACGCGTTGGCAAACGCTGCGTCATGTATTGCTGCCGCTCGCCATGCCGGGGCTCGTGTCCGGCGCCCTGCTCGTGTTTGCGTATAACGCCAGCGCCTTCGCCGTGCCCCTGCTGCTCGGCGGACGCCGCGTGCCGATGCTCGCCGTGCTGGTCCACGACCAGGTCGCGCCCTTGCTTAACTGGCCCGCCGCATCCGCATCGGGCGTCGTATTGATGGTCGCGACGCTCACCGTGATGGCACTGTCGCAGCGCCTCGTGCGCCGTACACAACGTCTCGCCGAGGAGCCTCACGCATGAGCACGCCGATCCAGACTCCCCTGGCACGCCCACCGCGCCTGCCGCGTTTGCCGCGTTTGCCGACCACCATGCCCGGCCAGCTCGGCAAAGCCACCGCGCTGCTCGCCGCCATCGTGCTGTTTCTCGCCGCGCTGCCGATCCTGACGATGATCACGATGTCGTTCAGCGCGGCCGACACGCTCGAATTCCCGCCACATGCCTACGGCCTGCACTGGTATCGCGCGGCGTGGCACAGCTTCGTCTCGCCGGATGCGAGCGACTCCCTCTCGATGGGCGCCGCGCTCAGCACGAGCCTGATCGTCGCGCTCTCGACGATGGTCATCGCCACGCTCGTCTCGGTGCCCGCCGCCTACGCGCTGAGCCGCTACCGTTTTCGCGGCAAGCCCGCGGTCGAACAACTGGTGGCGTTGCCGCTCGTCTATCCGCTGGTGATGCTCGGCTTGTCGCTGTTGCTGGTGTTCAACGTGCTGCCGGTCGAACTCGGCGTATTCCGCCTGATCATCGCGCACGTGATTCTGGCGCTGCCGTTCACCGTGAAAAATTGCGCGGCGTCAGTGGCCTCGATCGGCCCGGAGTTCGAGGAAGCCGCCTGCGTGATGGGCGCGAGCCCGAGCCGCGCGCTGATCGACGTGATCCTGCCGCTCATGCGCCCCGGTATTCTCGCCGGCATGCTGTTCGCGTTCATCGTCTCGTTCAACGAATTCACGGTGACCTTCTTCCTGTACGGCATCGACACGATGACGCTGCCGGTGTGGCTCTATAGCCGCACGGTGTCGTCGCTCGATCCGACCGTGTTCTGTTTCGCCGTATTCATCGTCGCAATCGACTTCGCGCTGATCTGGCTGCTCGAAAAGCTGATCGGCGACGAAGGGGTGGCGCTTTGACCATCCTTCCGATTCGCGCTGTGCTGATGTCTTTTTGCTGGAGCATTCGATGACCCATCTGACCTTGCAGGCCGTGACCAAGCGCTTCAACGCGGCCTATGCCGTCGACAGCGTCGATCTGAGCGTGCCCGACGGCAAGCTGGTGTGCTTTCTCGGGCCGTCCGGCTGCGGCAAGACCACGCTCTTGCGGATGATCGCCGGGCTGGAAACGCCGAGCTCGGGCAGCATCAATTTTGCCGGCCGCGACATCACGCATCTGCCTGCGAACCAGCGCGACTTCGGCATGGTGTTCCAGTCGCTCGCACTGTTTCCGCATATGACGGTGGCGCAGAACGTCGCGTATCCGCTCAAGCTGCGCAAGACCGCAAAAGATGCGCAAGCGCGCCGCGTCGCTGAATTACTGGAACTGATCCAGTTGCCGCACATGGCGAACCGTCCGGTCACGCAACTCTCCGGCGGCCAGCGGCAACGCGTGGCGATTGCCCGTGCAATCGCCTCGCAACCGAAACTGCTGCTGCTCGACGAACCGCTCTCTGCGCTCGACGCCAAGCTGCGCGAAGCGATGCAGGTCGAGATCCGCCTGCTGCAACAGCGTCTCGGCATCACGACGATCATGGTCACGCACGATCAGCGCGAAGCGATGACGATGGCCGACGAAATCGTGGTGATGGAAAAAGGCCGGATTGCGCAAGTCGGCAAGCCGCTTGATATTTATCGCGATCCGGTCAGCGAATTCGTCGCTGACTTCATCGGCCTCGGCAACATCCTGCCGGTCAGCTACGACGGCGCGGGTGGCGTCAGTCTGCCGGGTGGAAGGCGCATTGCGGTCGCGCAACCGGCGCGGATGCCTGAGTCCAGCAGCGATATCCGCCTGCTGATCCGGCCGGAAGACGTCTGCGTCAAAGCAGCGTCCGGTGATGCCGGGCAGAACCGGCTCGCGGGCACGGTGACTTTTATCCGTGACGTGGGGGCGTCCCTGGAAGCCACGATCGATTGCGCAGGATTCACCCTGACTGCCGCGACCACACCGCGCGAAACGCCGGGGCTGACGCTCGGCATGCCGGTGTTCGCGGAATTGCCACCACACGCGTGCAAACTGATCGCCGCCCGTGCGGCGCATTGAAACGTATCGCTGAGGCAAGGCACCGAAACGCGTCGCTGAAGCGTTCACTGAAACCCATTCCAATACCGAGTTTTCGACAGAGGAAAGACCATGAATCAACCCCAAGTTGCCCAATCAAACGCACGCCGAGTCTTCGCCACCCTCGCCGCGACGCTCGCCTTCACCGGCCTCGGCGCACTGTGCGCCTTTTCGTCGGCCGCGCATGCGGACGCGCTCGACAACATCGCCAAGTCCGGCACGGTACGGATCGGCGTATTCGAGGACTACCCACCCTTCGGCTCGATCGGCGCGGACATGAAGCCGATGGGTTACGACATCGACGTCGCCAATCTGATCGGCAAGGCGCTCAACGCGAAGGTCGAACTCGTGCAGGTGACCGGCGACAACCGCATGGCCTACCTCGCCGACCACAAGGCTGACATGCTGCTTTCAGTCGGCCAGACCCCGGAACGCGAAAAGGTGATCGACTTCTCGCAGCCCTACGCGCCCTACTATCTCGCCGTCTTCGGCCCGAAAACGCTGCCCGTGAAGAACGCCGCCGACCTCGCCGGCAAATCGATTTCGGTCGCGCGCGGCACGCTGGAAGACCTGAGCGTCAGCAAGATCGCGCCCCCCAGCGCGACCATCAAAAGATTCGACGATCCTAACGGCGCAATTTCGGCGTTTCTTTCTGGTCAGGTACAGTTGATGGTAGTCGGCAACGACGTCGGCGCAACGATTCTCGCGCGTCATCCGGCGAACGATCCGGAGCAGAAATTCTCGCTGTTCAGCTCGCCGGATCACGTCGGTTTGAACAAGAACGAGCCGCGTCTGAAGCAGAAAGTCGACGAAACGATTGCCAAGGCCCGCAAGGACGGCACCATGAACGCGATTTCGCAGAAGTGGCTGCGTGCGCCGCTGCCGGCCGACCTCTGAACCTTTATTGCGCGGACCGGCCAGGCCGGCCCGCGCCGGAGTTTGACCTCACGATGAGCGCCACGCCATGACCTATGCGTTCGATTTCAGCGGCTTCGGCCTGTATGCGGGGCTGCTCGCGCGCGGCGTCGCCGTCACGCTGGGGCTGACCGCCGTGTCCACCATACTCGGCGGCCTCGTCGGCATTGGTGGCGCGAGCATTGCGGTGGCCGGGCCGAAGTGGGCGCGCTGGGTGGTCGCGACCTACGTCGAGTTGATCCGCAATACGCCCTTCATCGTGCAGTTGTTCTTCATCTTTTTTGGCTTGCCGAGCCTCGGCATTCATATCGACGAGGTGCAGGCCGCGATTCTGGCGATGACCGTCAATCTCGGCGCGTACGCAATCGAAATCGTGCGCGCCGGTATCGACTCGATCCCGCGCGGTCAGGTGCAGGCGGCGCAAGCGCTCGGCCTGCATGGACGGCAGGTGTTTCGCTACGTCGTGCTGCCGCAGGCGATCGCCAACGTGTTTCCCGCGCTGCTGAGCCAGGTGCTGATCGTGATGCTCGGTTCGGCGGTGGTCTCGCAGATTTCGGTGCCCGATCTGACCTATGCGGCCAACTTCATCCAGTCGCGCAATTTCCGCTCGTTCGAGAGCTACGTGATCATCACCGCGACGTATCTGGTGTTGTCGATCGTGTTGCGGCAACTCATGAACCGGCTCGGCCGTGGCCTCTTCGCGGGCCGCGTAGCTCGCGGCGGCAGCAGCGACAGCGCGCCGCGTAACTGGCGCACCCGACTGATGTGGCGCGCCGCCCGCACTCTGCCGACGGAGCGTTGATCATGGTCGAATTCACCCTGTGGGACATCGCCCGCAATCTGTTGCTCGCCGCCCGCTGGACGGTGTTGTTGTCGCTGATCGCGTTTGTCGGCGGCGGCATTGTCGGGCTGATCCTGCTCGCCATGCGCGTGTCGCCGTTGCCTTGGCTGCGGCGAATCGTTGTGGTGTATGTGGAAGTGTTTCAGGGCACGCCGTTGCTGATGCAGCTTTTTCTGGCGTTCTTCGGCCTGCCGTTGCTGGGTGTCGATGTGTCGCCATGGGTTGCGGCAGCCGTCACGCTGACGCTTTATACCAGCGCGTATCTGGTCGATATCTGGCGCGGTTGCGTGGAAGCCGTGCCGCGTGGTCAATGGGCTGCGGGCGCGAGTCTGGGCATGACGTTCAGCCAGCAACTGCGCTACATCATCTGGCCGCAGGCGCTGAAGATCGCTGTGGCGCCGACGGTCGGCTTCCTCGTGCAGGTGGTGAAGAGCACGGCGCTCGCGTCGATCATCGGCTTCACGGAATTGACCAAGACCGGCACGATGATCACCAACGCCGCATTCCGCCCGTTCCCGATCTACGGCATGGTCGCGATGATTTACTTCGCGATGTGTTTCCCGTTGACGTGGTACGCGCGGGTGCTGGAGAAGCGGCAGAAGGTGGGGCAGCACCGCTGACGCTTTCATACTGGCTTGTAAAAAAAGCGGCAACCGTTTTGCACGGTTGCCGCTTTTTTCGTTGTCAGCCCGGTGCGTCTATCGAGCCGCCTGGGTCGACTTCCGCAACTTCGCCACGTCGCCCGCCGTGACAGCCGAACCACCGTTATTCCACCCGGCCCGCACGAAGGTCAGCACGTCGGCGATCTGCTGGTCGTTGAGCACCGGCGCGTACTTCGGCATCGGATACGGCGCGGGAATACCGCCGATCACCAGGTCCTCCGTGCCGTTCAGCGTCACGTTGATCAGCGAGGACGGATCCTTCTCCAGCACGTTCGGATTGCCGGCCAACGGCGCGAGCATCGGCGCAAAGCCGCGTCCATCGACGCCATGGCAGTGCATGCAATACGCCGTATAAACACGCGCACCGGCATCGTTCGCGGGACGGTTCAGCGATACCTTCGTCGCTTGTGGGTCATACGTATACGGCGGCGCGCCACTGCCGCCCGCCGGCGGTAGCGATTTCAGGTACGTGGACATCGCAGCGATGTCGGTATCGTTCATGCCCTGCGTGCTGTTGTTGATCACACTGGTCATCGAGCCGAATGCCGACGCATGGCGATTGGCGCCGGTCTTCAGGAACGCCTGCAGATCCTGATCGTTCCAGCGACCCAGGCCGACGTTGTGCTCGCCCGTCAGGTTCGCGGCGAACCAGCCGTCGAGCACGCCGCCCGTCAGGAACGCGTTGCCGCTTTCATCCAGCGCCTTTTCCTGGAACGCGACGCCGCGCGGCGTATGACACGAGCCGCAATGCCCCAGCCCCTGAATCAGATACGCGCCACGATTCCACGCGACATCCTTGCCCGGCTTGTCCTGATAGGCGCCCTTCTCCAGGAACACCATGTTCCAGAACTTCAACGGCCAGCGCATGTTCAAGGGCCATTTGATGTCCGGCTCGCGATTCGCCTGTAGCACCGGCGCGACGCCGCTCATGAAGTACGCGTACAGCGCTTTCATGTCGTCGTCGTTGACCTTTGCATACGACGGATACGGCATCGCCGGATACAGGTTGTGCCCGTCTTTCGCGACGCCTTCGCGCATCGCCTTCGCAAAGTCCTCTTCCGTGTAATTGCCGATGCCGGTTTGCTGATCCGGCGTGATGTTGGTGGTGTAGATCTGGCCCATCGGCGTGGTCATCGGCAGGCCACCCGCGAACGGTTTGCCTTTCGGCGCCGTATGGCAAGCGACACAATCGCCAACCTTCGCCAGATAGGCGCCGCGCTGCACCAGCGCCTGATCCGCGGCTTGCGCCGGAGTTTGCGTGAGGAACGGTAACGCCATACACAGCGCAGCACCGAAACCCTTCAGTGTGTTTTTCATGTTGGGCTCCAGTCAGGCGGTTTGTAGTTGACTGCCGACGGGCAATTGCCGCAGCCGCTTGCCGGTGGCCGCAAAAATCGCATTCGTCAGAGCCGGCGCGAGCGCCGCCGTCCCGGGCTCGCCGATGCCGCCAGGCGCCTCGCTGCTCTTCACGATATGCACCTCGATCGGCGGTGCCTGATCGATGCGCAGCATCCGGTAGTCGGTGAAGTTGTTCTGCTCCACTCGACCGTCCTTGATCGTGATTTCGCTGTAGAGCGCCGCCGTGATGCCGAAGATGATGCCGCCCTGTACCTGCGCTTCGATCGTGTTCGGGTTCACCACCATCCCGCAATCGACCGCGCACACCACGCGCTTGACGGCCACCTCGCCCTGATCCACCGCGACGTCGACCACCATCGAAAAGAAGCTGCCGAACGCATGCATCACCGACACGCCGCGCCCCTGGCCCTTGGGCACCGCACTGCCCCAGTTCGCCGCCTGCGTGGCGGTATTGAGCACGTTCAGCGCGCGCGGCGTTTTGCCCAGCAGATCCTGGCGGTATTTGACCGGATCGATTTTCGCCTGCGTGGCGAGTTCGTCGATGAAACTCTCGACCACGAAGGTGCCGCGTGTCGGTCCCACGCCGCGCCAGAATGCAGTCGGCACTGCGTGCGGTTCCTGCCGCACATAGTCGATCAGCTGATTCGGCAAGTCGTACGGCAGGTCCGAGGCGACTTCCACCGCATCCGGATCGATACCGTTCTTGAACGCCGGCGGCGCGAAACGCGCCAGGATCGACGAGCCGACAATCCGATGCTGCCACGCGATCGGCTTGCCGTTCGCGTCGAGCCCGGCGGAGATCTTGTCGTAGTAGTACGGCCGGTACATGTCGTGCTGGATGTCTTCTTCGCGCGTCCACACTACCTTCACCGGCGTCGACACCTGTTTGCCGATCTTGACCGCCTGCGTGACCATGTCGAACTCGAGCCGCCGGCCAAAGCCGCCGCCGATCAGATGGTTGTGCACGACAATCTTGTCCGCGGGCAAGCCGGTGACGGCAACCGCGGCGTCCACCACCCGCGTCGGCACCTGCGAGCCGAGCCAGATATCACAACCGTCGGGCCGCACGTGTACCGTGCAGTTGATCGGCTCCATCGTGGCGTGCGCGAGGAACGGCTGCTGATACACGGCGTCGACGCGCGTTTTCGCGTTTGAAAACGCGTTGTTCACGTCGCCGTCTTTACGCGCCACCGCACCGTTTCGCTGCGCGGCATTGGCGAGATCGTCGACGATCTGCTTCATCCCGATCTGCGCGCCCGCGCCTTCGTTCCATTTGATATCCAGCGCCTGCAAACCGCGTTTGGCGGCCCACGTGTGATCGCCGATCACGGCGACCGCGTTATCCACTTTGACGACCTGGCGCACGCCGGGAATCTTCTTCGCGTTGGTATCGTCGACGCTCGCGAGCGTGCCACCGAACACCGGGCAGTTCGCGATGGCCGCGTAGACCATGTCCGGCACGCGCACGTCCAGTCCGAACATGGCGGTGCCGTCGACCTTCTCGGGCGAATCGAGACGCTTCACCGCGGTGCCGATCAGCTTGAAGTCTTTCGGGTCTTTCAACTTGACGTTCTGCGGCGCAGGCAGTTTGGCAGCCGCTGTCACCAACTGGCCGTAGCCAATGCTGCGATTGCTCGCCGCATGAATCACCTGACCGGCTTCTGCATGACAGCTTGCCGGATCGACTTGCCATTGCTGCGCGGCGGCGCTGATCAGCACTGTGCGCGCGGTCGCGCCAGCCCGGCGCATCGGCTCCCATGCATAGCGGATCGACGTCGAGCCGCCGGTGAGCTGGCCGCCGAGCAGCGGATCCATGAAGAGCTTTTCGTTCGGCGGTGCATGGTCGAGCGTGACCGAGTCGAGCGGCACTTCGAGCTCTTCGGCGATCAGCATCGGGATCGACGTGTAGACGCCTTGCCCCATTTCGACCTTCGGAATCACCAGCGTAACTTTGCCCGCCGTGTCGATCTGGATGAAGGCGTTCGGCGCGAACACGCCGTTCTGCGGCGCTTCATCCCCATCGCCGCCGATGACCGATTTGCCCGTCTTCTGATCCTGACTGGCGGCCGGCATGCTGAAGCCGAGCAGCAAGCCGCCGCCGGTTGCCGCACCAACCGTGATGCCGAATTTGAGGAAGGTGCGGCGCGAGATGCCGCCCTTCGACGGCTGCGCGCCGTTTTGTGAATCGAGCAATCCCTGGGACATGTCAGGCTCCCTTCGCGGCTTGCTTGATCGCCGCGCGGATGCGGTTGTATGTCCCACAGCGGCAGATGTTGCCGGCCATGGCGGCGTCGATATCCGCATCGGTTGGATTGGGGTTGCTCGCGATCAGCGAGGCCGCCGACATCACCTGCCCCGACTGACAGTAGCCGCATTGCACGACGTCCAGTTGACGCCATGCCTGCTGCACCTTCTGCCCGGCCGGCGTGCTGCCGACCGCTTCGATGGTGGTGATTTTCTTGTCGCCCACAGCCGCCGCCGGCAGCACGCACGAGCGCACCGCGACGCCATCGAGGTGCACGGTGCATGCGCCGCATTGCGCGATGCCACAACCGAACTTGGTGCCGGTCAAGCCGACGAGATCGCGCAACACCCACAAGAGGGGCATGTCAGGCGGTGCGTCGACAGTATGAGTCTGGCCGTTGATGTTGAACGTTGTCATGGGCGGCTCCGGGTGGGGTTTATTGTTTGTCAGGCGGATGTTTAGACAGAGACGTCGAACCAAAACGCAAAGACTTGCCGGGTTTATTCGACACGCCGTGCTAATACGCGATGCGGCTGCGGTTCAATGCGTACAGGAGATGATGCGCAGCGCGAGTGCACTGGAAGAGACCTGGAAATTGTAGCCGTGGATAAAGAAGTTCGCAGACAGGGTGCACATGTCCGCAGCGTGTCCACGCATTGAGAAAGACGCAGCCGCGGCCCCTGCCGCAAGTGAAACGAGATTTAAATCAATGCGTTACCATTGCGACACCGGCTTGATCTGATGCGCTTCGCGTGCGCGCATCAATCTTATTTATTGATGCATCTTCGAGCGATTTTGTTAGCATGGATCTGGCTTGACCCGATCGCCCGGCTTGATCCGGCATGACTATCCGAAGGAGCGGCAAGATGAACGACCAGCAATGCATTCAATTCCTCTCGGAAATTCGCAAACCGCTACTGGCGCTGCATAAGTCGATTCTCGATCACGAGCGCGCGTCGTACGAAAAGGAATTCGGCCCCGTGACCCCGGCGGCCTTCCTGCAGGTGCTCATCAACGGCTCTGCGTTCCGCTGGCTCACGCCGCTCTCCACGGTGATCGCTAACGTCGACGAAATTCTCGACGACAAGGAGGCGGACGCCGCCGATCGGCTCGCCGCAGCCGAAGCCGTCTCTGGCCTCTTTTCACCCGACCAGCCCAACAACGCATTCCTGCCGCGCTACTTGCCGCTCCTGCAAGCCGACCCGGCGATCCTGCATCACCACGGCCAGGTTTCGCAATTGCTGCGCGGCGCTGAAGCGAAGTAGCCGGCGGCGCGTCACTTCACCTGGGCTTCGTCGGCGTTAGCCAGCAGAGCTGGTCGCCGTGGTGGAGTGTGGCAGTGCCGCATCCGGTATTGATTGAGCCTTCGGCCCCCGAATTAGCTCACCATTGCCATGCGCACATTTTGGTCGGTCACGCGTCGTTTCGTTGAATACCGAATCGACGCGTCCTCGACGATTACCAGGCTTCCCGAATCCAGCCAACACAAAAATACTTTGTTTCAAGGTGATTTATGCTCGTTTCGTAACAGTGCGCTGTGTCAGCACCACTCACCGATCGATCCGGCGACGCCGTGAGTCACAGTCTTTTGAATTTGCCTGGCTTTGCTGACTAAAACAAAGGTGAGCTTTTGCGGGAGGTACCCGGAGGATGCTGCGAAAAGCCGGTCAGCGCGCTTCGGAGCACCCTGCTAAGGTAAGCAGACTTTCTCGTGACGCTCATCACCATGCAAAACTGGCTGCTTCCCGAAAGCTATACGTTCCGTGATCAAACCGTGCGTTTTCGCGTGACCGGCAACGGCCCGCCGCTGGTGCTGGTTCATGGCACACCGTTTTCTTCGTATGTGTGGCATCGCATCGCCCCGCATCTCGCGCAAGTTCGCACCGTGTATTACTACGATCTGCTTGGCTACGGCCAATCCGAGCAACGCGACGCTCAGGATGTCTCGCTCGGCGTGCAGAACGTGCTGCTGGCGGAATTGCTCGCGCTTTGGCAACTGACGAATCCGGACATCATCGCGCACGATTTCGGCGGCGCGACTTCCTTGCGCGCGCATCTCATTGACGGGTGCGACTATCGCAGCCTGACGCTGATCGATCCGGTCGCCGTCGCACCATGGGGGTCGCCGTTCGTGCAGCACGTGCGCGAACACGGCGCAGCCTTCGCCGGGCTGCCGCCGTATATCCACGAAGCGGTCGTGAAGGCATACGTGCGTGGCGCCATCGCTCGCGATATTCCGGACGAGGAACTCGCGCCTTATGTAACACCGTGGCTCGGCGCAACGGGACAAGCCGCGTTCTACCGCCAGATCGCCCAAATGGATCAGCGCTATACCGACGCGGTCGAAACACGTTATCCGCAGATGCGTTGCCCGACGCAAATCCTGTGGGGCGAAGACGACCAGTGGATTCCACTCGAACGCGGCCGGCAACTGGCGGCGGTCATACCCGAGGCGCGCTTTCAGGCAGTGCCCAAGGCCGGTCATCTGGTGCAGGAAGATGCACCCGAAGCGATCGTCGCAGCGGCGCTGCGCTGGTTCGATTGAAGGAAGGCGCGTTACCGGTAGCCGATCTGATCTGCCCTGTAGTCGACCCGGATGCGAGGATGTGACAAAGCAGCGATACCGGCAAATGACTAACCGGGATCGCTGCTTGTTTGGTATTGGCGAAAAATCGTCGGCTAATTCCTAGGCTCGCCTAGCCGCGGCCTTGCGGCAAATACGGCATCGGATCGATCGGCTTGCCGTCGCGGCGCAACTCGAAGCCGACCGAGACGCGCGAGTTGTTCTCGTCGCCCATCTCGGCAATCTGCTGGCCTTGCCGCACGATGTCGCCGATTTTGACCAGTAGCTTGCGGTTATGCGAGTACGCGGTCAAAAAGTCCTTGTTGTGCTGGACGATGATCAGACTGCCGTAGCTGTTCAAACCGGTGCCGGCGTACATTACCTTGCCGTCGGCCGCGGCCCGCACCGGATCGCCGGCCTTTCCGCCGATTTCGATGCCGCGTGTTTCGCCCGGCTGGAATGCTTCGACTACACGGCCACCTGCAGGCCATGCCAGCGATACGCCGTTTGCATGCCGGGAGGTTTGCTGCGCGACTTCGCGTGCCTCGGCGGCGCTGGGCGCGGGTGATGGCGTGGCGGACTGCGCCGTTGCCTGCGACGTGGTTGCCGCCGGCGCCTGCTGCGCGGCAAGCGGAACAGCCGGCGCGGACGCCGCCGCAGCCTTCGCAGCGGCGGCTGCCGCGTTTGCTGCCGCATTGGCCGAACTAACCGCCCGGACCGTTTCCGGCGAAGCGACGTGCAGCACCTGCCCGAGCTTCAACCGCGAGGAGGGCTTGAGGCCATTCCACGCCTGCAACTGCCTGACACTGCAATGATGATGCTGCGCGATGCGTGCCAACGTGTCGCCACGCTTGACGCGATACACCAACGGCGGCGATTTTTTAAGCGGCGTGCCGTCGTCGGCGGCTGGCTTGACCGACGAACCTGCGAGCGCATCAGAAGCCGGCACTGCAGCCGCTGCCGGCACACCGGACGCAGCCGATGCGCCCGATGCCCCGCCAGCTTGCGCGTCCTGCTGCCCCACATTCGCACAACCGCTGACCGCCAGCGCAACCCACACGCCAGCCAGACTGGCCATCATTGTTCTGTCGAAACGCTTTCCCAACATGTTCGACTCCTGCTTTTTATTGGCGAGCCGGATGCTGCCCTGTCGCGTGCGATGCGCGCGTTCTGACGAAGCGCTGCTTTCTGTCGCGACACAGCGAGGCCGCCTCGTGCGGCGCCCATCCGTGCCCTGCCGTCCAACCCAATCCCTTTCGCTTCACCGGACGCCGGATGCCCGGACGCCCGGATGCTCAAAAACAGCCGATCTTCCGCGAAAAGGGCCAGATTGCCGATTAAAATTCACGCGGAATTGTAAAGTGCATTTTGCAAAAAACGTCCCGGCTCACACAAACAGATACAAACCTTACTCACGGTGTTGCAGACACGGTTGCATCCGCAACCAGTCCGGCGCCGCATGTCCTGGAGCCTCCGCTGCTCGGTGCTGGTCCAGTGGCCGCCGCCCAGGCGGCATCAGCCGGCACATCAGGTCCGTCCGCGCCGCACGCGCGGTGTCTGCCTGGTGTCTCTACGCGCATGATCGCGAAGACCCGCAAACGGCTGCGTCGCCCGACGACCGGACGATAACGTTTGCTTATCGGCAGAACCCTGCGAAAACTTGAATTGCCGGTACGCGAGACGAGGAGCCAAGGGGAAATGCGCAGGCGAGCGGACGGACAGGCGTGCGCCCGCCCGGCTCGCAGCGACTGGCCTGGCCTAGCTGTAGGTATGACCTTGATACAGCACGTAGCCGACCGGATGATGCGTGAAGTGCAGCACCGGCAGAACAGGGTTGTTGTTGTCGGCGGTGGGATAGGCGCTGGCTTCGGCGATGTATTCGCCTTGCGCCTCGATTGGCTGCCCGGCCTGCAGACCGGGGATTGCCTGCGCGAGCCCTTCGCTGTCGCCGTAGCGCACGGCAACGAATACTTCGGTACCGACCAGGTTCTGCGTGCCGCCTTCGAACTTCACGACCTTGTCGATCCTGATGACGAATTGCTGGTGATCGGCGGCGTGGTGGAATTCCGGGCTGAGGAACACCTTGCTGATCGTACCCTGTACGCAAGCCAGCGGTGCACCCACCGAATGAGGGTCACTATGACGAGGAAGAATCTGCGTGGCGAGATGACTCATGAAGTCTCCGTGAAGGACATCGGACCGGTCTACGGCGAAACGTACGGCGCGCCGCCGGACGGCAACGGCGCGATACCGTTTGAGCAGACCATTACGCGTGAGTTCATTGCGCGCCGTTCACGCTTCAACGCAACGCCTTCACCGCATCGGCCGTCACGTCGGCGGGTTGGCCGCCGTACGTCGCGCGCAGATAATTCGCGAGCTGCGCGAGTTCCGCGTCGCTGAGTTGCGTGGCGAAGCCCGGCATCTCCTGCATCCGCTCGAGGCCCGGGAAATCCTGCGCGCCGATGCCGTCGAGCATCGCCACGATCAGGTTGTGCGCATCGCCTTGACGCACTGTCGAGTTGCCGTGCATCGGCACCGCAACGTGCGGCTTGCCCTCGCCGCTCAGCCCGTGACAGCCCGCACACACCGCGAGATACACATTGCGCCCGGCCTCGAGTTGCGCGGCATCGGCGGAGACCGATTGCGATGGTTGCGGCGCCAGCGCCTGGTCACCAAGCAGATAGGTCGACATCGCGCGCAGATCGTCATGCGTCATGTACTGACTGCTCAGATGCACGACCGGATACATCTCGCCGAACGCCGAGCCTTGCGGCGCGATGCCCGTCGCGAAGAACGTCTGCAGGTCCGCGGCCGTCCAGCCGCGTGCTGCCAAACCATGCGGTGTGATGTCCGGTGCGGCGATCCTGCCGAGCGCCGCGCCCGTCAGCGGCCTGGCACCGTCGAGCTGACCGAACTTGCCGCGCGGCGTATGACATTCGGCGCAATGGCCGAGCGCGCTCGCCAGATAGCGCCCGCGATTCCAGTCTGCAGATTGCCCTTTAGATGCGTCCGGCAACGTGTCCTTCAGGAACACCCAGTTCCAGAAACGCACACCAAAACGCATGTTGAACGGGAACGACAACTCGGGCTCGTGGTTCGCCACGACCGCCGGCTTCTGCGCCATTAGATACGCGTAGATCGCATCGCTATCCGCGCGCGACAGTTGGCGGTAGGACGTGTACGGCATGGCCGGATACAACTGCTTGGTCGGCGTGACGCCATCGTGCAGCGCCTTGTAGAGATCGTCCGCACTCCAGTTGCCGATGCCGTGGTCCTTGTCCGGCGTGATGTTGGTGCCGTAAAAGGTGCCGAACGGCGAAGCCAGCTTTACGCCACCGGCAAACGGCGCGCCATCCGACGTGGTGTGGCAGGCGGCGCAATCGGCGGCTTTCACGAGGTAGCGGCCGCGCGCGAGCGGATCGGCCGCGGTGGACTGCGGGCCCATTGCGGCGGCAGCCCGCATCGCTGCGGCGGAGTCGTCCTGTTGGCCACAAGCGCTTAGCAACGCGGCCGTGCCGAGCAACAGCAACGCGCGGCGCACATTCTTCGAGGGAGTCATCATGCCGCGTCCTTTACAAGGCCTGGCGTGGTCATCACAACCTCCTTCACGGCTTCGTAATAGCGCACGTAGCCCGTGCAACGGCAGATATGGTCGTTCAGCGCCTCGGTGATGGTTTGCTCGACCTTGTCTTTAGCAATCGGCTGACGCTTCAGACGTTCGATCAGCACGGTCGCCGCATTGACGAAACCGGGCGTACAGTAGCCGCACTGAAAACTGAAGTGTTCGAGAAACTTCTGCTGGATCGGCGACAGTTCGACGACCTCGCCTGCTTCGTTGCGCTTCGCGTGGCCTTCGATCGTGCGGATGGTTTTGCCGTGGAAAAAATTCGCGCCCGTGATGCAGGTGCGCACTTCTTCGCTGGTGCCGTCCGGCTTGTCGACGATCACGACGCACGCGTGGCAGATGCCCTGGCCGCAGCCGAGGCGCGAGCCGGTCAGGTGCAGATACTCGTGCAGGAAGTCGATCATCATCAGACCGGCGGGCACGTCGGTCGGGCCGACGGTCTTCCCCGCTACCCTTGGCCGCAGCGGCGGGGGGCGGGAAAGGGGCTGCGGGCGCCTCGCCCCCCTGTCTGTCGGGCGGCGG